>Ga0065711_1028274_pt1 | contig 42339 bp, 24 predicted proteins | sample Hoacrofraction12_FD_59098 | JGI IMG/M metagenome (GOLD analysis project Ga0065711, IMG submission 59098) | Hoatzin crop microbial communities from Cojedes, Venezuela - Epithelial fraction 12 v2 (version 2) | ecosystem: Host-associated > Birds > Digestive system > Esophagus > Crop | place...
TTTTTTCCCCTGCTTAAAAAAAAAAAAAAAAAAGAAAAAAAAAAGGCAGAAAAGTTAAGGCAGCCAGGTATCTAGGAATAAACAGGCTGACAGGCAGTGGTGCCCAGTACTAGTAACTCTTATAGGGCTATAAAGCCCAATTAATGATGATGTTTAAGCTAAACTTTTCCAAGTTGCAAGCAGAATCTCAAAAAACAGACAGGTGATGAGAAATCACAAGATTATCTGCTGAAGGACATCAAACTCCTATTGTGTGTATCCCCTCCCCCCCAGCAGTCAAGTCAGGGAGGGCATGTGTTATCTGGTCTCTCCACCTGTTTAGAGCATTTGGGTGAAGCTTCTGGGGATATGTAATGATACTGGTTTCCATTTGTTCATCTCATTTATCTGCCTGGCACTGAACACTGACAGAGACAACAATATCATGGCGTGGAGAAAATAAGTACATAAACATATATACACATTACATGCATACACCATACACAATTGCACGTAAGAAAGAAAACCCAAATAGAATGCAAAATTCCACTATCAGGCAATAATTGATGAAATTTCTTAGCAGAAACACAGATAACAAGCAGCAGCTGGAAAAATGAGGCACTTTCGAGGAATGTGGCTCACAGCTTCCACGCAAAATGAATGCTAACGGGGACAGTCTGGTGACAGGGTTGCAGTCCCTGCCAGGCAGATGTCTGCTCTAAGAACAGTGAAGTTTGTTAGCAGCTCCCTGAATATTAAACATGAATTGGACCATAAGTGAACCTTGAAATATTTTGGTTCTTTTCTGACACATGTTGCTCTAATTCAGATTTTTTGTGAGTGTAACCAAGCAATGATTTGTGGAGATGGAATCACATGAACTGATCGTTACCAACAACGCAGCTAATTTGAATGTCTCTATATATACCTCTGGCCATGTACAGCGGTATTAGCTGTTTAATTGCATGGACCAATACCGAAGGAAATGAAAGTGTATTCAAATAAACCCCATGCACTGACTGGCCACATAGTCTAAGGGGCCACCCTAGAGCAGCATAAGCAAGCAAATAGCAAAATTGTTGACATGAGAGAAAACAATTTCTCCATTCAGGACTCCTTCATCTGAAAACCAGTCATTCGTAGGCCTACTGGTTGCTGTCTTTCCTCAGAGCTATCAGTTTTCTTGCTTGCAAGCGGATCACCAGCCGGTGTCAGGAGGAAATGTCCACAAGGAATAGAATCGGGCATTTTTTAAGGGAGGTAACAAAAGAGGTCTGATTTTCCTTCCAAGGAGAGAAAGCCAACTTTGAAAGTCCCAAATCTTCAACACCAACTTGAGCAGAAGGCTCTGGTAAACAGTCATTTAGCACTGGTAAAATAGACTCTGCATAAGAAAGAAAGACTGTAGCTCCTCACAAGCTCTCTTTTCAAGAAAACCATCTGTGTAACTACCTAGAGTGGCAGCAAGACAGATCTCTCCCTGCTACGAAAGTTGCTTTCCTTGCTTGGAACAGTTGAGCACTGGAGAACCTACAGGAGCTTGGAGATGGGATATTAATTTGTTTTCCACTTTTCCCTGGGAGATTTCCAGGCTTACAGAGCTTATGAATGAGCACTGTCTACTCAGCTCCCATATTCCTTCAGGCCTGTGACACATCTTTGTTTTGTGTTTCCTTGGATCAGAGAAGTTTGCTGAGTCTGGGGGAGTCTCAGAACTGCCATCCAAGCCTCTAAGGTCTTCTGCAGACCACGTTTCATTAGCCAGCTGGAAAAGAAAAGCCCTTTTTATCAAATCCTCTGGGGCTAACTCCTATTAAAAACAATTTGTTCTTAGCACTTTTAGAGGCAGGGTTTCAAATGATGAATGAAGAAGAATATTCTCTGTCACAGGGTTTTTGTTTTTCAAGTCCTTGGAGTGAGTTTGCGGTCTCTGAAACTCTGGTACTACGAGCACTGTCGTTTTCCACTGAACTTGCCACTGTTCCCTTACACAGAAGGCTGACTACATTTTGCAAAAGAAAAGTACACATTCGTTTGTTATCCTGGAAGTATGTGGTTAGCGCATTTCCGTTACTAAGGTAATTAAGTTGGGGTGAAGATCTACATTTTCTTTCTTTCTTTGGACAGCATCTAGTACCAAATGCCGCAACCCTGACTATTTATGAACACTCCTGCCATACAAGTGGCTTTTATCATCATGGGAAACAGCCAAGGTATGTCTACCCTCATGGACTGGTTTTCTGTTTTGTTTTAAATTGCCGACACATTTTGTCTTTGAAATGTTGGGATGGGGTTACTTTTTTAAAGTTTTGGGGTATTTTTTTAATTTCCTTTCAGTTTAGCAAATTTTCCTCTCCTTTTAGTTATTTCTCAGGAAGAATAGAATCAGGCTCTGAAATTTAATTAAAATGTTTATAGTTTCCAGTTTCTATTCAAATTTTCTTAAATACAAAAAAATTAAAATTAAGACATTAAAATAGGTTTTGATCAAGTGCTGAAAAATTTTCAGTGGCTAAAAAATGCAAAGTTTTCCAAATTTTCAGCAGAAGCCAGTACAATTTTTATGAAATGACAAACCCTTTTCTGACAATTTTATTAGTGAAGCTTATAAAAGAAAAATCTAACAGACAACGCGTAGCAAAAATGCTCTAGCAAGACTAACAATTAAACCCACATATACTGTACTTGGATCAGAAAATTCCATTTCCACAGAAAGTGAATATTAATTTGAAGGATACGACTTAATAAGCCCAAACAGCATTAAACGTGTCAGCTGTTGTACATTACATTGTACAAACAAGTTCTAACGTGAACAAATACTGCTGGTCCAGTCCCACAAAGACACTCAGATACATAACCCCTACTGATTTCCCTTGAATCATTTACTTGAGGGTGCAAGCACGATTTTCTTGTTTAGTTAGCTCGGATACCTCTGTGCAGCACTTCCTTGCAATACAGAGATGTACTTTGGTCCTTCCAGCCGACCGGCTATTGAGCCCGTGGGTGTTTTAGGGTTGATAATGTACCTGTGATGGCCCTGGCTCTGGAGTCCCACCTTCCTGCCCTGCAGCCAGAGGAAGCCCTGCTCCATCTCCTCTGCTTACCAATGCAGATGATCTTCACTTCCAGTCTCCTGCCTCCAGAAGGGTCAAAAGGGGAAATCCTGCCTAGTCAGCTGTGACCACAATGGAAAGCAATGGCCATCTTCCACTCTTAACCAGAAATGTGTCTTGCTCTTCATGTGACTGTCTGCTTCGGTCTGGGTGTACATCTGCCTGAGGGAATGTAGCGCGACCTCAGCTTCCCCGTGTGTGAGGTGGAAATGGCCTGGGGGTAACCCAGGTGATTCTTTTCCAGCAGGTAAAGGAAGGTTTGAAATGGGAAGAATTGGGATTGGACCTTAACATGTCCCTAACTGTTGACAGCAAAGCAAGAGATGCACAGACAATATATTACTGAAGGGCTAAAAGTTCAACCACTAGACAAAGAGGTCTGCTATCAGCTATAAGCTCTGCCAAATAACATCTAATTAATGCAACTCTGCCCAGGTAGGCATTCACCCCAGCACTCCATTTGGGCTAGTGGCACTGCAGCAAATTCAGGTATTGAGTCAGCCCCCAAAAGAAACCCCTTCCTACACAGACCAAACACATTCTACCTCCCCCAGAAAGGAAGAAGACTTTTCCACAGCTCCAGAAATATTCATTTGACAGTTTCTCCTTCCTTGGCTACAGCTGTAGTAATTGATCTGCTCTATTATTCTTCCCCATTCTTTCTCTCTTACATTTAAATATGTCCTTCATATTTCTGGAGCTTTTTTTTTCCCAGCCTGTATCTCCACTGTTACATTATTTTTTATCTCGCTCCTCTATTGTTCAAGTGTGAAAAGGGTGCTCTGTTCTCTAATATTCATTTTTCTTTTTTTATTCTCCAAGTACTTTCTTTTCCATCTGTAACAACCCCTAATATGCACCTCCATTCGATTTTACTTACCCAGCTTGAAACCCTCTCATTCTAATTACCTTTTCAGTTTTCTTCTATTTCTCCCTTGAGATGTCTCAATTAGTGTACTTTTTCTTACTGGCTGTCACCTCTGAGCTACAAGGTGGGTCTAACTCCAACTTAAACCATGCAGAAAATAAATGAGGAGCCGTTCTTGGCGGCCCTGCTGAAGGTGGTGTTACTTTACAAACTAGTGCACCTTTAATAGATGATAAATGGGCAGAAAAGTGGCCTTGTTAATGCAGCAGCCCTTGATTTGGTTGCCATGCCGTGTCCTTTCATTACTCAAAGATACAGGAAAGGCAACCTACGCTAAGTCCTGGGTGATGTACTTCCATACAAAGAGAGTGAGTAGAGGCTAATTAACATAGTTCTGGTCAAAGCCTGAAATTAACTCTTGTCTTTAAAGACTAAAGCTAAAAATGTCATTTGTCTTGCCCATAATTATGTTTAGAGGTAATTGTGGTAGCAGAATAACAGCAAGCAAAATGAGTTTAGGAGTGGGTTTTTCTGCCCTTTGTATCTCTAGCAGAACTCTAAATTCTATTTCTGTCAAAGAGAACTGGATAAAAATGCAGGTGACATTCACAGTACATTTCTTTGATTAAAATTGGCACCGTCATATTGAAGTTCACACACAGCTTTCAGAACCTGAGGAGTAAATTCTCTCTCTACATGCTCCCATATAATGGGAAAAAGAGCGCCCTCCCCACGGCAGCCTGTACTGTGCAGTGAAGGCGAGATGTGTGCCCGGCTGACCCAAGTGCCAGCCTTGGACCCAAGAGCCGTATCCACAGGAACGCGTCCTGTCACATACACATGTCCCAGGTCACTTCAAATGACCCAAGACAGCTACAAGGCACAGAGAGAAGCCCTTGTCCTATATTAGCACAGCATTACCTCCAAATTAAAGCATTTGCTTCCTGGGGTAATTAATTTGTCATGCAACTCTGACCATACTGCAGGCAGATTTCAACCTCATTCATCCAGAGTCGGGATAGCTATCGCTGTATTCTGCAGAACAGATATATCCCAGATGTTTGAACCCACTTATTTACAGTAAATAAAAAAAGATATTATTACTGTTATTATTGCGGCTATTATTAAAATCCCAATGGCATATGCTGCTGTTACCATTCAGTTGTCCTGAGATCCATCTACCTGCAGCTCCTGTTTCACCACCACCACTGAAATTTATGAGCACATCAACCATTAGTGGGTTGGAGGATTTATCTGTGAGGTATGGTAGCACTAATTTAAAGATTTCAAGCTAAACTTTTCTAAAGTTGGTATATATAAGCTTGACACTGAATCTAAACTTCTCCCAAGGGTTTGTTAATGAAAGAAATTTCAAAATACTTGCTATACCTAGATCTATCTATATATACACTAATTTTTCCACTTACTGCATTTATCTAAGGTGGCAAAAGCATCTAGATTTCTGCTGCACTGGGCCTGAAGGTCTCCACTAGATACAAAACACACATATACTGGGCACGCTGGAGTTTCCAAGACATGCATTAATGGATCGGCTGCTGGCAAACGCCAAGGTCTGTAACACAAATGTATGCAGAGCATATTCACTTGGTCCAGATTTGTCTGTTTCTGAAATTATTACACTTCACAGCATAAATTCAGTGGATTCACCCAAGGGACCATAATAGCATTTGTGGCACAAATACAAACTAAGATATAGCCATGATTTCACTCAGATGACGACATGACGTAAAACGTGTTATAGCAACTTCCTTGCAGCACTGGAGGAGAAAAGATCGCCCATGCAGACCTTTCTAATGCTTCTAATGGAACCATCCCTGCCATTTTTACTAGTATCCTTCACAGCAAGCAGGGAATCAGGGCAAAACATCCTCTGAAGGGATCAGCCCCAGTGTTCCTGAAAGCATTCTCCCACTGTGTCCCAGAGTGATCTTAGTCCATCTTCAGGGATCAGCTCCACTGGAGTACCAATTTAAGCACCAATTTAAGCACAGGGTATAGGAGTTCTGCTTCAAAAAAACATTCAAAACTATGGCACCCTTTTGAAAGTCTCACTGTGCTAGCAAAAGTGAATTCTGAAAGACCTGTATATCCCTTGAGCTGTGACTTTCCAGAACTCCCGAAAATTTCCAGAAAGTAGGGCTCCGGTTCTCAAAAGTTTATCAGATTTTTCACAACTATATCAGTTATCTAATAAAATTTATCCCTTTTCCCTATAGATGTTGCCTCATACACATCTTTAAACCTTCACAAGTATTGCATTACTACTACTGCCTTTACAAGTGGCGAAAATATCTTTATGATGACATCTGCCAGTATCACCTGACAGATAAAACCACCAAAGCCCATCTGGAAAAGCTGCCTCTTCCCATAATATTTTTGCATCCTTCATGAGACTTTCTTGCAAAATTTTGTAATTATTTGTTTAAACACAAAAAAGCTTAAGAGTTATAGGTTACTGTGACATCTGTTACATTCAAACTCTCTTTGGGGTCCTATTAATTGAGTTCGATCCGTAACTAGCTGGAAGTCTAGAGTTGCAAACCTTGCAATGTTGCCATTTACAGGACCTTCACAGCTGTTACAGGGTACATCTCTCAATTCATAAGAGCAAAGACACTTTTCTGCAGCACATGCAGCCTAGCTTGTACTCCCAGGGGAAGCACAAAGCACAGAGAGTGCAAAACAGAAAACCACACTGCGACTGAAGTGATCTACAGAGAGCAAACAATAACTCTGAAACTAAACCGTATTCTGCCTCTCCCTGCCACAGCACGGAACCGGTAGAACCAAAGATGTGATCTGAAAATAAAAAGCTTCTGAGTTCATAGCTAGCTGTCAGTCATCAGGGGCACGTGTGATTCTCTTCTGCCCTGCAACCACCCTACAGTGCACCAGGAGCAGAATACTGCAGGACCAGTGCTGGGACAGGGCTATGTCAGTAAGTGCACGTGGACCCCACCACCACCATGAGATTCACCCCTGTTTAGCCACGTTAGCCCAGGACTGGTGTCCTGGTTTCAGCTGGGATAGAGTTAATTTTCTTCCCAGTAGCTGCTGTGTTTTGGATTTAGTACAACAACAATGCTGAAAACATTGATATTTTCTGTCATTCCTATGAAATCAAGGACTTTTTCCAGTTTCAGCTGATGAGCAGGTGTGCAGGAGTGGGAGGGAGCACAGGCAGACAGATAGCCGAGCTGGCCAATGGAAATATTCCATAACATAGACGTCATACTCAGTTTATCAATAGGACTTGGCTGGGCTGATCTCTGATCTGATTTCCATGGGTTTTAATCCTCTGTTGTCCAGGAGTTTGAAATTTTCTGGCAGTTTGGTCTTTTTCAGGATTTTTGTAAAATTTGCAAAATTCACCAGTTTGTCATTCCATGATTGCTGCTCAGGGACTGGCTGTGAATCGATCATCAGATGGTGAGAAAAATTGTATTGTATATAGTTTGCTTTGCATATTCGTTATTATCATTAGTAGTAGTAGTAGTATTTCCTTTGTTGCCTTATTAAACTGTCTTTATCTCAACCAGGAGTTTCCCCTTTTGTCCATTTCTCTTCTGCATCCCGCTGGGGGGGAAGGGGAGGGGTGAGCGAGCAGCTGTCTGGTGCTGAGTTGCTGGCTGCCAGGTTAAACTATGACAACTGGCAAGGAGAATTTCTTTACATGGTGAACACTGCATCGGGCTCTGAGATGGCTTGCATGAAGCTGCCGAAGTATTTCTTCCCCGTCTTTATTGCCCTGAGGTTTGGCGTGGCTGGACCCACCAGCCAGTGTAGATGTGTCATAGAGGAAACTTGTTCTACAATCTCACCACACTTGAGAGATCAAACTGGAAAGGATCTTAGAGGCCCCAATGTCTTTAGCCATGGAATAAAACTGTTTCACTGCAAACTGATAGCTTGCACAGAAATTACTTCTCTTTTCCTTTTGGTACAGGAGGATCATAGAATCATAGAATGCTTTCGGTTGGAAGGGGCCTTTAAGGGCCATCTAGTCCAACCTACTCGCCATGAGCAGGGACATCTTCAACCAGATCATCAGATGCTACGCTGTCTGAACAGGGCCCAGCTGTGCAGTCACTGGCAGAGCACTTTCTCCCTTGAGATCAATAGGTCTGTGTCAATAAGGTCATTCCACTGGTAGCAGCACCTAGATCCGCAGTTCCCAAATCGTGCTACACGTACCACTGCATAAACCCACTCCAAGGCAACTTGCTGTCATGAAAGGGCTCACTGTCTTTCCATCCATATTGTTTAGGCATGACTGATACCAACTCTTGACCCTGAGCTCACAGGATCATGGTATTTCTCTCCTTAACAGCAATGAGACAACTAAAATGGTAAAATACTTTTACTGAAGCCCTCAACTCCTATTGAAGACAAAGATATGTGTTGGAGGCTGAAGGAGAGGGTAGAAGCAGAGCCCCCAGTTTCTGCTCAGCATCTAGCAGAATGATACCCATCAATGCCGCTTGGCTTCCAGTGGTTAATTTAAGTAAAGGAACTCCTTTCATCTCTGGAAACCTTCTTAAATCAGCAGGAACTCATTTGTTACAACTGCTTCCTTATTTTGACTGCTTTTTGAGACCACCTTGGTCTTTGCAGAGCAGCGCAAACCGACACAGACAGCTCTAAAATATCTTACATGGCAGCTCCAAATGCTTACAGTTTATGTAAAGCCATGGAGCCAGCATGCTAAGATCTAATTACCAAGCGAATTAGTAAAAAAACAGCTGCAAGGTTTGCAGAAATGTCTGGAAGTGCAGAGTAAATGGCCACAATTGATAGAGTTATTGCACAGGCATCCTGAGGGCACAGTCTGCAGCGCTTCAGTCCTAACCAAAATCACTGTCAACAGTTGTTGTTTTCTCCATTCTGTTAAATGAAAAGAGCATGAAAATGATCCTGCAACCAGCCATTTAATATTCTCATGCACATGAACTGCAATTATCAGCAGCAGCAACAACAAACTCTGCTGTAATGTGTTCATGGTTAATCAATTCAATTGATCACTGTTTATTAAATAAAAACCTGCTCTCTAAACAGTTCTTCTCTAAGTGGCATATTTGGGGGCTCTTTATTCCCCCCTCAGCTTTCTTTTTTTGTTTTGTTTTTTTCTTTTTAAACACACTGCTAGGAAAAATCAGCAGACCAATTAAACCTTTTAATTTAAATCCAAGCTAAGAAAAGTGCTAGCAACATACAGTGCCTTTACAAAAGCATTAGCTTAAAAGAGGTTTGAATCAGCCTCGCCACTCCCTGGAAAAGCTACACCGAATCTGATTCGTTCCTATTTTAAAGGCTTTCAAGCCACGTTAGCAACAGCCAGCGTATTTATCTGTGTAAGAGCCAGTCATGACCAGGTCAGCTCGGGATATCAGGAAGCGGGCCGTTGATAATGCAGATTAGGGGGCATGCTTTATTCACATCAGCACTGTTGCATTGATCACCACTATTCTGGACCTTTAGAGAGCAGATCGGAAATCAATGAATTCCAGGCTGGAGAGATGCTGTAGATAACAGAAATCCTCTATAGCCAGTTATCTCCCTACAAGGAATAACGATCTCACAGAGAACTGAATGCTTTAAATGTACGAAGAATATACACTGCATTACAAGTTCAATGAAAGATTGATACCAGGCCAGATAAGAGTCTGGGCATATCCCCAGCCCAGAGCTAACTCAAGCACTGGAATGCTGCACTGAGAACTTCCACCTATGGTGCTGGAGTCCTCCTTGCCCTTCGGCTGCTCCAAACAGTGCAGAAGGGAAAAGAAGGGGAGTGTTGACACACAAAAATAACCTCGTGGGATTTAATTAAGACTACTGAACCTGTGTCACTTGTAATTTATGGCAGATTTGAACCCATGCCTCCAGAGGGAGAAAATGAAGGCATTTCCACTACATTAGCTGACTTCAATAGCAAAGTCAAATCTGACGTCCTGTGACCCTCAAGTGAACGAAGACTAAGGAGTCCCTGTTATCCCAATTATTTCTGACTAGATTTGTGAGATGTTTGCACTACCGTGGAATCCAGCCACAACCAGGTACCTGCCCTAATGGGGGAAGTGCAAAGCCTCCTCATGCCATGAAACCCTTGTGAGAGCATTAGAAACCTCCAGCAAAATTGGGTCATTAATGGCATGTTCTGTGGAGAAAAAGGGATGTGGGGCATATTCCCTCCCCTGCCAGCAGACACCTGGCCTCCACAGGAGCCAAGAGAGGGCTTACAAATAAAGCTGTGCAAATAACCAGCTTTGCCTTTTATGGCCAACATGAAAAAATAAACTTAGCAAAAATGCTTTAGGTCAACTAAAATGTTTTGTTCAGCCTAATATCGGGTGTTTCACCTTTGATCCTTCGGGAGACTGGGGGACGGGTGAGAACATACTTTCTTTATAGGTCAAAAAGAGGCACGTTTTGCAATGGAAAAATGTTGAAATCATTTTTCTTAAACTATTTTTCTTATTCTTTGTGTTTCAGCCAGAATTAATTGCTAACTATGCAACCAACTTCCAAGGAGATGCAGCTGACCCAAAATTCTCTGTCTCTTCAGGAGCAGGACAAGAAATTATTGAAATCTTTCACTCAGAACAACTTCTATAGAGGTATTTCAGGGAACGGAAAAGCAGAGATACCTTCTTTTTTGAGCAACCAGAGTCAAGGAGTTCAATAAAATAATATTAAAAGGAAAACTTTTCACCAAGATGAGACAGATGTCTTGCATGACTGACCAGCCCTGAAACCAATAACAACAACGCCAGCGAGGCTGAAAGCTGCAGCATTGGCAGCAGCCTCTCTAGTCTGACCTGTTTGAGAGAAAAGAGATTATTAGGGAATAAAATTAAATCCTTTTGATATAGGTTCCGCAGCCAGTGAGTTTAGCACACAGATGTCTAGCGACTGTGTTAAATCCATCTTTACCCCTAGGCTTGCTAGGCAGCATCGGCTAAATGAATTCCTGACGAGGCTGATAAGACAGTTGACAGTTGTAGGCAGGAGAGGAGGGAGCCAGGTAGACCCAGCTCCAAAAGGTGCCGTGGGGATGGCTGCGAAGATGTCCCCAGCTCCGTGCCTAAAACACCAGCCTTGTTCTGGGCACTCTGTGAACACACCACTCAGGGGTGGAGTTTTTTTTTTTAACCTCTCCCTGTAGGAAATTTCCACTCTGAAGTTAGGATGGAAGCAATGCCGCATCAAAGCGGTTCATAATTAGGCACAAATTTTGCTTATAGTTCAGCAATTTATACGGATTAGCAGCAGCTGACCTTCCCAAGGCCCCCAACGGCCGGTGTCCCCATCCCTGGTCGCAGAGTGACCTCTAGTGCCACCCAGCGCGGTGGCCCCAGTGGCCCCAGCCCCGGCTTGTGCCCACCTTCGGCTTCTCCCTTTGACAGGAGCACCCCCAAACCTCGGGCAGCGGGGAGCCAGCCCCCCTCCTGCTCCAGTGCAATGCGTCTCTGAGCACCTTTGCATTGCGTGTTCCTGCAAAGAGCCTGAGATGAAAATCTCTCGTGCTGTGCAGAGGCTCTGAGATTATGCACAGAGTCCAGGGGCTACGACCAGCTTCCCAACTGGGTTAAACTGGTATCTTCCCACTGATTTTACTCCAGTACTCTTTATTTATGACATGGCCCCTAGAGGCTTTTCTAGCTGTGCTCCATTTTGTACCACAGCAAGAGAGAAATACCCACAAGCCTGATGATTTGACCTTGGTCCTTCCTGTGCCTCCTGCAGACTCAACTGAGAGCAACCCTACCCAAGGTGTGAAGGTCATCGCATTGCTGCACAGCAACAAATGCTGGAGGTGAACAGCATTTGTCAGGCACCCTCTGGCAATCATTCCTGCGGCAAGAGATTTTCTTTTTTCCCACAGCTTCCTTTGGGCTGGAGGCTCCAGTTCAGCTTAGGAGAGAAAGAAATAGTTTTGAGTCTTCCTGCTTACCCATTACTACCCCCAGTAACCAAGCATATTGGAGATCCATGGAGAAGGGTCAAAACTGCACTGCAGACAAACCATACAGATCTTTTCAGTAGGGTCGTAAGTATAACATAGCATAAAATAAACTAAGCAAAGTTCAATCAGTTCTTACTGAGTTGACCAGAAAATGGGCTTTAAAGTCCACTTCAGACTACCGTCAGTTCAGGTACCTGAAGAGCGAGAAGCCCTGCGTACTGCAGTGGTGCAAGGCTAGCACAAGACCTCCATGTATTACCTCATAGTGAAGTGCAGTAAGACTTCACCTCTCCAGTCTCACAATGTTTACATGCCTTCCCTAAAAGCAACAGCCTGGACTAGAAAATGTTCAGCAAGTTGTGAGGTGCCACGGCAGACTGGCATTAGCTAAACTGCTGCTAGCCTGCCTGGCACACTTCAGTGCTGGTGGGTCCCTCTCACTTGTGAGAATTAAAATTAAAGGATGACAAAAGTTACTATAGATGAGAGGGGAGAAAAGGTACTATGGATGAGAGGGGCTCTGAGGGCACATATGGTAGCTGAAAGGCAAAAGGCAAATTGGAATGGGAAGAATTCGCGTAAGGGTGGGAATACACAGGTACAAAAGGCTCACAGAAGAGGAAAGAGCTGGAAAGCAGTGGTCAGGATGTTGCCAAACTGGCTATTACTGTGATCATGTAATCTTTCAACTGCAGTTTTCCTTGTAAGAAAAATTAATGCAAGTATTTTGACATGGATGGGTGACCGACATAAGCAGATTTTCACTGCTGGAATGAAGTCAGGGTTTACAGATGCTTCTTTGGCATTTCTGATTCCTCTGTGCTTTCAGTTGCTTCCTTTTCTCCCTCTCTCTTTCACCCTCATCTGTAAGCACATCTCAGACCACTCTGAGTTCTAAGAGTCTACTTTAATTCATGAGCAGGCTTCCACCCTCCACAGCCCAACAACAGCCTGTGATTGATAGACATCTCTTCCCCCAGACCATGGAATGAAGAGAACATTGCCTAAGATATAACAAATAAAATAAACCAAAGCATTTAATTTAAAGCCTTGTATGATGGCTTTCACCTACACAAAAGAGTTGAAGAGACCAGTGCCTATTTTAAGCCAGGAAGGCTAAAAAGTCCACTAGTAGCTGACACAGTGGCTTTTCCAGACGAAATGAAGACATGAACTGGAATGGCATGAATGACAGGGTTGGCATTCCTTGCAGGCCGTGATTATCACTTATCAAATTACCCACAAGCAGAGAAAGCCAAGTGGAGCAGCACATCACACTGACACACACCGAACCAAGGCCTGCAGGAAGCTTCAGGACTCATTGTTCACAGCTGGGGGCCAGAAATGTCGTAGATTAGGCATGAGAGAGTGACTCTGTGTGCAAAATTACCTGTTCTCGTCTCAGAATTGTAAAAGACAGAAAAGGAACCCACTGCTCAGAAAAAATAAAAAGATCTTCTGATAATACAGAGGGATGAGGAATACAATAAAAGAAGGGTTAAGGAAGTGGCAGCCTGGAATCCGGTTATTTGGTTCAGTGTTCTCAGGGACTGGCCCAATAGTCCTTGGAGTCGTTGGAGCGGTTTCCATCAACTTCAGCAAGCACTTAGTGCACACCCAGTCGGACAGACCTGTCTCCAGCATACCTCGAGTACCACTGCACCATGAAGAAATCTCAGCTGAAAAAGAAAGCAGATTTGATGAAGGCTGAAATTAAGGCTTGTTCAACACAGGACACTGAGTTCAAATAGGAGGAAGAAAAATTAAAGGATGCCTGACGACTCCCTGACAAGACAAGGATTCTGAAATAACAGTGCAAATAATCTGCATCCATTTCCAAAGCGCCATGGACCCTAAATGTGACTTCCACGGAGTGATAATCCAGAGTTATTCCTGACTGACATCTCTTCCTGTAGACAAACACTCACTTGTTAAAAGCGAAACGCAGTGTATTGACAGGAATAAACTGTAGAACTCAGATACGTTTGTTAGGGCTAAGAGAAGTGTAAACTTCAAAGATAAAATTAGGGAAAGTTTCTAAGTGTAACTTGTTGAGGAGTCAAAGGAGAAAGCTAAAATCAAACACCACCAGACAGACAACTATCAGTAACCCAAACAATAAAGAGAAGTACAAAAGGCCAGAGAAATAGCAGCCCAGATGGTGGTCATGTGAAAAAAACACATTCCACAGATTGCAAAGCACTTAACTTGCTTGTGATTAAATGAGACAGAGGAGGACAGCAAAGTTAAAAAAGAAATGTGCTTAGGCCACAGTCATCACAGGCATATGCCTGTTGTGTACCTCTCCAATTTTGACCTCTTGTTTCTTGACTTATATTTTGAGCAAAATACCTTTGATAGTTTAGATATGTCTAGAAGGAAAAAAAAATCTCATGAGATAATTTACAAATATTGCATACCAAAGTGCTGCAGGAAAGGGTGATTTTGTTGAGAGACAGAAATTCTAGAAAATCTTAAGGTGGTCAAGAGCTACTTGCCAAAGATCTCCCCAAGAAAAAGACTAAAGTTACTGTAATGAGGGAAGTGATCATATTGCAGCTTCTCCCAATATTGCCTGAATATCAGTGCCCTAACAAAGGATAAGAATAACCACGTCAGGAACACCTCTCCTCTTTGTCTTCATTAATTTCTGGTTTTGGCTGCACACCCCAGAGGTGTGCAGCAGAGAGGAATGTGCAGGCTGAAAAGGGCTCAGCTGGAATTGCAGCTCAGTTCTGCCATAAAATGACTCAAACTTCATTAAATAAAATAAACCTGTTGTAGCCCAAGGACTGACTGACTTGCAGTTTCCCTTGCTCCTGGGTTAACACAGCGAAGTTGGCACATTGATAGAACACTCAGCAGGACAATGGGGTGTGCTGAATGCAAATGAGTCTTCATAGCTGGTAGGACTGGACTAGGTACTTCGTACATAGACCGCTGCTTGGGGGAAGGGAACAGAATACAGCTAAAGAAGGAAGAAAAAATCTGCAACTGCGCACTGACATAGATTTGTCACAGAAAATAGAGGATCTTGCAGCTGTTGAGGTGACTGCAAACTAGAGAAGACCATAAATTCTACACTGGAGTCTAGATTAAGAGGATCTTCTGATTTAGATATATCTGACTACAGATCAACTCATTATAAAAACTAAAAGTCCATACATGTCAATGGGATATTGTCAGAAATTCTAAAACAGGTAGAGCCCATCTACTACACGCAACCTAGAGCACACATGCTGGACAACTGAACCGTGTAGCAAACCAGTGACTACCAGAATGCATGAGCTGCCTTGGATGCGTCCGCACGCTCAGTTCACAGCACAGCTGCAAATCATGCTACACAGGAGATGTCAGGCATCAACCACGCAGAGCTGATGATGTGAAGTTGTGACACTTCCCAAGAGCACACAAGATGGAGTCTGTCCATGAGATCCTAGTGCCCATCTGCTTGTAGAGCAACCTTGTATGAGCCAGTGTTCCAGGAGTGCTGTCAGACATCTAGAAGTCAGAATACAGTGGATGGCCTGTTAAACCCAAAGCTACCTGCCAAAAGCAATAAGGAAGTCTTTCCAAATCTTGATTGTGGTTCCAAATCAGTCAGGCCAGCACACAAGAAAGGGACTTAGGCATTGCGCTATCCAGGCTTGAGACTAAAATGCAGAATATTGAGCAAGAGCCCATGTCTGTGCACTACTGGAAAAGACTTAACAGGGAGCCACAAGAGCCAGCACAACAGTGAACGCCAAGCAAAAGCACACATCTGAAACCCGGCCTCTTCGCATACTCAGACATCGGTCTCCTGCCAATAGTTAGGCACCTCTGTGAAACCGTAATTCAGGCTTGAAGCTGATTCCTACCATCAACAAATGGGCAGGTGGGGCTGTGACCCCAGAGAGGATTACATGGTGACTTGACTGCCAAGACTAAGGCAGCCGATCTCACGGGAGTCTGAATTGGCTTTCAGGAGGTATTGGGGAAAAGCCCAGTCCATTTGGCACAAATCATATGCAGAAAGGCAGGAAAAGGATTCTGGAACCAAAATTTCAGCCCTGTTGAAGGAAGCAGACAATGAATATTCTCTGAAAACATTCCCAGTAACCCCATGCAGGACTGGAAAGAAAGGCAGAAAAGCCAACATTTAATACCTGGCTGAGAAGATGGTTGAAAGAGCAGATTGGTCAGGAACTGCGATTTGTCAGGAACTGGGCATACTTCTGAAAGGGAGGGGGCCCATGCCAGAAGGACAGACAGTCCTGACTCATTGCACAATAATGTTGTGGGCACTTAAAATCAGAAGGTCTGTGAACAGGCCTTTAAACTGGAGAGCAGAGGAAAGCAGACAAGTGCAGAAGCACAAGCACTTTGGCTGGTGCTTCTTTGAGGACAAAGCCATGCAGATCACATATCCTCACATAGAGGACACAGCAGGGAATAGAACAAGTCAGACAGGACAGAAAACAGAGTAGGTGCCCTTTGTGTAAAGTACTGTGAGAACCAAAACAATGATACAAAATGCCAGAAACCTAACACGTGAGAAAACTGGAATGTCTTCATTAGGTGAGGGCATTAACTAAACACGTATTTCAGAAACTTGGAGGACAGAAGACAACCTGTGAGATTCTCCCCACATACTACCCACTCCATTTATGCACAAATCAGATAAATAAGGGGTGATTTCCACTATGTACAAGAGAAGACATTCTGGGAGAAATGCCCAATGGCTAATACTTATTCCATGCTAGATGCATCAGCAGTGTTCCGGCAGCAGTGTTAAGGCACAAAATAGGAGTTTGTGCCTGGGTGCACTCAGTACCTCCCTTGGGAGATGCTGCCACCTTTAACTACCATCTGGGTCATGTTCAGCATGCACAGTTTATCACCGCTGAATACACCATGCTTCCTACGCTATCAGGAGAACTAAGGCTAAATGCAATAAATAGTGTTCTGAGCTGGAGAAGAGACTGACAATCTGGGGAAGACATTAATTCCATAAAACACAAATAATATCCTAGGTAAGAAGTTTACATACCAAGGTGGGCAATATATCATCGTAAGGTTCAATCAGACAGCAGGTGTCCTGCCCCAGGAGATGAGGAATCAATAATTGAAATGGTGACTGACACAGAGAACTGAGAGTCTACAAGTTCACACCTCTGCACAGGCTTGTCTTTACACCTCTCCTCATGCTGACGAGAAAAACTGTTCTCTTTGAGGACCTTCTCCACTTTGTTTCCTTGGTTTCTGCATCCCCTTCTGTCCAGCAGTCCCATCATTTGGGGCCATGCTGTCCCTGTTTGGTTCCTCTGGGATAAGACGTTGCAAACTCTGCATTAACTGCTATGATAACCAGCCACGGCACCCGCGCCACGAGCTGAGAGTGCCCAGTGTCTCAGAGGTGTGGAACTGAAGGATGATAACCTGGCCTCTGCTGGGACACCTCCCTTCTTTCTATGTTTGAAATTACAGATTCGCAGGCTTTAAGGGACCTCATGTGGGGTCACCTGGTTCTTCCTCCTGGCCCAAGACAGGACCTACATCACTCTCAAGAAATGAATTAACAGGAGGAAATATTCTGAGAGCAGAAAAGCAATTACTTAGGCACCACTTCATTGTAATGTCTATCAACTTTCAATCTGTATCTGTATCAGTGTGGGGGTGTTTAACACAGGAGAGTACAATTCCTAGAGTAATTTCAAGAACAAATTGTACCAGAGCCACAGAAAGAGAGAGAGATCCCTGGGAGGTGTTTGGGTAACATAATCAATTCATACAGAGAGAGCGGGTGTGTGAGTATGCGAGTACAAAAAAAGCACATGTACACACACACCCACACATCACGCCGGGATGCTGCAGAATCCCACAGACATCAGGAGTATAAAAGCCAGCCTTTTGCATGCATTATTTCTGAAATTTCTCAGGCCCTCCTGCTTCGCAAAACTGAATTATTTAAAACCAACATGGAGAAACAGAATCGCACTTTAAAGATGAGAAAAAAAACCAAAATATTACCTGTATCTGAGCAAATCAGATTTTGTTTCATATGCAACTGCTCACAAAGAAAGTTTATAACCCTGATTTCACCTACCCAGAGCTGCAATTTTCCAACTCACAGGGTGACAAAACTAAGTTGAAACATATATCTGAATACACCGACAGCAGTTTGACCCTGGCTTGAGTTTAACTGATTTGTATATCTAAAGACAACAGTCATGTTTTGTGTTCTCAGAAGTAATGCAGGGGGACAACAGTGTGAGGACTGTCACAACATGGGGTGCTACGGACTGGAAAAAGTGGCTCCTTGATGGGGTCCCCTGGTCTCTGGTGTGCCCCTGGTAAAATGATCTAAGTGATTCTGGCCCGTTGCCACAAGCCCTCTTCTCGGCTGTATGTGCAGAGAAATGTGTTACAGCATTATGAACATGTCACTGGCACCGTTAGCAGTGCAGAGATAAAACCTCGCTCTTCTTTAGTGCAGCAAGTCGGAAAGCGTATCGTTCCTTTAATTATTAAGCATAAGCGAGGTATCCTCAGTTTCCCAAAGCCAGTTTTATCTGGATTGTGCCCTGCGGATTCATTGCTCACGGGCTGATGTTGCAGAGCTTTAAAAATATTTTGCTCTCTTTCCCTAACCCTCTCTTGCTTCTTTGTTTATTGTTTTTTTTTCTCCCTTGAACTCCCAAGCCCTCTGAATCCGAGGACAGCAAGCACCACGAGCAACCTCTGAACAGAGCTGGCAGCTGTCCTGCCTCACCACTCACCCCTCCACCTGCGCAGAGCTCCGGCTCCAGCCCTGCTCGGGCTCGGGTGCTCGCAGGGGACGGGTTTGCTAAACCTCCTGCACCTCGCACCTGAGTTCAGTGCTGACACAGCTCAGGGGAAGGAAGAGCCTGGCGGCAGCGAGTGGTGTGCCCATCACTCTTCCAAGGATAGGGATGTATTGTGTCACTCAGGAAACCATTGCTCAATAAGAACTGCTCCAGCAAACACATCTGCGCTGGTACATCGAATTCTGCAGCCCAGCTGTGGGCCCAGAAGGAGCCAGGGGAGGATCTGTGAAACGGAAAGGACAAGATCTGAGTTTTGGCTGAAAGACCCTTTAAAGTTTTCAATGCAGCATAATGTTGCTGTCCTATGTCCTGGGCTGCCATCTGCAAAGATCTGTCCTCTTCACCATCTGGCTCCTCTGGACTGTGTGTCCACCACGAATGGACCTACTCACTCCTTTGGAAGTCAGACGGAATAGCATTTTGTGGAAGAAGGCCAGATTCAAAGTAAAGAGGAAACCAAAATTAATCCTTGGAATAGAGGCCAGCCTGAATCTTGATATTTGGATAATGAATCAGATGATGTCAACTACACTGAAAGAATCCTGGGTATTCAAGGGCTCTGGTTTTGCATCTCTGACTGGGTGTAAAACCCTGCATTCCTTCCAGATCACATGTTGCCATCTGTCTCTGCTTCTCACCAACTCTATTTGGCCACATGCCACTTTTTAGGGCATACGGATGAATCAGCCAGTATAGAGGAACATTACCTGAGGTTTTCTTTTCCCAGTACTGTTTTTGTGCTTCCTGAAGGTAACTAAATCTGACCTCCCCCACCCCTCATAAATATGGCACTGAGATCAAACTAATTGCAAGATCAGGGTAGTTCAGATTGTGGGTCTGATTCAATTTCACTGGTGCCTTACTGTGGGTGCCTTGAAAACCAGTCATGGGATAGAAAGAATAGAGAGAGGAGAAACAGCTACAGTGCAGGTAGTGCGAGACAAGAGAACCTTTATTTTAGGAGAGATAACTATGGAAAAAGCGGAGTAACAAATTCATTGACAACTGTGGTCTGGCAGATGAAGTGGATATCGATTCAAGTAAAAGTGGGCTGCTACAAACAATCACAACTAGAAGACAGAGGAACACCCTGTATCTAGGTAGACATGAATGTTCAGACTCTGAAACTTAGCTCAAGGTCATCTAAACACAGAGTACAAACAGTCACAGCTATGCTAGTTGGTGCAGCTTTGACTGGCAGCTGAATCCCAGAAATTTCAGGAGCTCGGATCAAACCCTACACAGCGCATAACTTGCCCGTGGCATGGCTTGCCTCCTACTCGCCTCCAGGCCATTAACCGTCGTGCAAATGTAAAGCTGAGCCTAAGACACTGGGAGAGCTCCCCATCTACGTCATCCTCTCCATGCAGCCTTCCAACATCTCCTCACACATCCTTTCCCTCTCAGGTCCTGCTTGGCTCATTTACTGCCTGGTTTTGCTCTGTGCCCACCACACACCAGTGCCTCCCCTGCCAGGCTGGACACCACATATCTGGCCTGTATTGTCCAAGGCTGCCAGGGAGTGCTGGGGGCACAGAAAAGCCAGAAGGTGGGTTTGTAGCTGATCCCTGTCAACGTGTATCATTTCAGCCACCGAGTTATCTGCTACTGCAAACCATCCTCAGAGAGCCCCACACGTCATCTTTGCTGCCAGCTGCCAGCCACAGCCCAGTTTCTATTTACTATTACAACATACAGCCAGATCTGGAACCCAGCTTATTAAATCACAGCGTTTGTCCAAGCTGTTCCATGGCTTGGGCTAAACCAACACATGCACATCCCTTTCATTACTCTTTCTAAGCTCAGTCCTGTGTTTCTCTGCATACATTAAACTGGGGAGTGAAGAGGAGATCAGCAGTGTCTGTACTGGGTTTTTTCACTCTCTCAGTTCGTGCTGAGAGAAGTGGGAAGGCAGGTGCTTAACCCCCGGCAGGAACGCACCACTGAAGGTAGCTTCGCAATCTCCTCTTCCCTGCCAATGTGCCTGTGAAGATCCTCCAGACAATCTGCATGCAGCAGGCTCTGGTTCACCTGCAGTCACTTGCATCTGCAAGATGAGTTGCTTGGTGGCATCTCATCACTCTGAAGAGCTGGAGCTGCTTCATCTCAGCTCCTGCTGAGTTCTGAGGTCAGCAGAAGTTGTGAATGTCTGCTACACGGGGAAGCAAAACACTTCTCTGCGAGGGGCAGGGTCTCACAGTCTCTGCTCAGATGAGACTGCAGCTGGAGACGTAAGGCAGGAGCCCCTGTCTAATACTAGAGACAGGATTTTGCATGCATGAAAGGCAAATACTCCTCCTTCCCATCTACTGCTTAGCCAGGAACCATATTCCCCTCTTTAAGTAGTGCTTATACCTACAGCTTTTCAGTGCCTTCTAATTATGTTCATAGCCAGATCCACACAGCTCAGCTTTCTGCTCCACACTGTGCTACTCTGCTGAACCCCACTGAACATTAACCACGTTCTACAGGGTTGAGAAAAGACTGTGGAAAGCACCTTACACATCATGGATACTACTTGCAAGAGAAGAAATAAAGCCAGGACCAAAATCTGCCTTCAGGATTTCAATCAATGCCCAGACAAGAAAGAATCTGAATCAACTTTTGGACTCCAGAAAGGTTTTCTTTGCTGCCAGAAAGCTTTTTAGAGCCTTTTACAGGGAGTTATTTCAGAAACAAGAGGTACAGTGCCCCATGATTTTTTCCAGAGGAGAACTGTGCTTCAAGGTATTTCTTTGTATTTCCGAGCCAAGGCACACCTGCCTTTTATTGATCTACTGTACAACCGGAAGAGAGCCAACATACTCCCGCAGAGCAAGCCCCCACCAGAGCAGCACGATGCTCCATCAAACACTGGCCACCTATCCATTGTCATGTATCCTGTATTTGTCACTAGCCAGATCAATCCCATGCTGTTCAGCACATTTTAGGAACCCAGGCTAATAAATCATTTAAGTGCCTCTCACTTCACAGATGGTAAGTGCAGTTCAATGAAGGTAATTATAAAAAAAATTACTTCTGGAGCAAAAAAATCAAAACATGGGAATATCTGTCTAATAGAAAAGGCCTGCAAAGAGATTTGGGAGTTCTAATAATTCTGAGGAGCAGGTTAAAGGTCTGAGAGTCTGACAGTAGGTTTTCCCTCTGATTGACTGAATCGATCCTGTCCTCATGTAACAGCTCTGGGCCCTTGTATCTACGAGATTTCAGGTCTTGAAAACAGTGCTGAGGAAAAAAAATATACTGAGTCTACTTCTCTCACTATAATATGGGGTTTTTTTTCTTTTTGCAAACACAATATCCATCACTAAGAAGACAAGATGACGGAAATGTGCAGGTCCTATAGGGAGCAGGGAAAATACTAAGGCAAGACCCAAACTCCAATAACAGTGGCAGATTCAAAGTGAACTCCCAAATTTCCGCTTGATTTTTGCTCTTGGATTTCAACACGAGATGCTGTGACCGTGTTATTTCAACCTATCACTTGCACTGGTCTTTCTAACACACCAGAATAAAACTCCTTAGTTCTTATATGACACTATATATAGAGAGAAGAGGCCCTTCTTGGCCAACATCAACGAAGATACATTTACAAATGCTCAAACCACTCTCTCCAGGCTAAGAGGCCACAGCAAGCGAGGTCACCTTTGTCCAGCCATTGAGGCCACAGCTGCTACCACCTCTGCGATGCATAGCCAAGGCAGACTGGAGAAAGCAGTCTTTCTGAAGCATCTTTCATTCCAGGAGAGGCTGAGAGATCTATGATTGTTCAGGGCCCTGCCCTGACCCTTCATTTCTGTTCTGGTTCGTGTCTCTGACTTCTGACTGTCTCTCCACGTCTCCTAGTTCCAGCTTCAGATGTAAGCATAGAAATGGGCTGCCTCACCTTTTCCAGTCTTCCTCATGTAGCAGAGCTAGTTCAGCCAAATTTGGGGTTGTTAAAGAACCAATGCTCCCAATACTACTGAGATGCAGAACCAAACACTGAACTGTAGGATTCATGCATATGTAGCATGACAAAAACTAATTCAGCAACCAACAAAATCCCTCCAGAGTTCAAAGCAAATTCAAAACAAAGATCTGAAGTTCTCTGTTTACCATTTTCATTCTTTCTTTTTTCACCTCAGTGAAAGATAAATTCATGTGCCCCAAGAAATTTACGAAGTTAGCCTTCTTACTCCACCTATTTTTGCATTAAGCTGTACACCCAACTTTAACAAACCTGCTAATTTAAAAAAAAAAATCACATAAGGCCTTCACATAAAGCTTTCAGAGTTTCACGTATTTATCTGATCCTCTTACTACCTAATAAGTTATGATCTTTATCTTCATCTAAAGACATGATGTTGACTATCCGAAGGGTGAAGCTTTATTTACAAAGCACTAGGTAAATATAAGTGGCTATGTCTCCTCCTTACAGCTTTGAGAACAAATAACAACCCTTTTTTGATTGCAATTACAATTTGAGGAGCATGATGTTTAGTGATGCATTCTAAATGACCTTAAATTGTTACGTAAAATAAGGTGTACAGGCCAAATATGAAATATGATTCCAGGAACTGTTAGGAGATTAGAGATACGAATAAATAAATTTGTTGAATCAATACCTTCCTTGCAACTTAGAATTTCAGCTGGATCTCAATAGCAGTCAATCACAAAACCCTTTTTATTCTGAAGAGTCCTAACAGCAGTATAAAACATGCAATGCAGCTACAAAAGAGAAGAGAGAAGAGAAGGACAGTTTTGGTTAGATTTGTCACTGTGCTGAAGGCAGGAAGAACCAGCTATATCCCCAAGACCTTTTTTTTGACACACTCTTAGAGACTCAAAAGATTTTACCTCAGCTCCACCCCTGGCATTTGAGTATGCATCCAGACTGAATCAGTAAGTTTTGAGAGCTATCTAATATGAGTCAGCATATTTCATAAGTGTCTGAAGCTTTCCTGTTTAGTTTTAATAAAGTCATCAACTAAACTACTGTATAAACTGGGTAGCCCTGAACTTTTACTCCCTCTCCCACTTTGACAACAAATTCCATTTAATTAGCATCTTATCATGCTGAGACATCTCAAGGCGCTGAGACATCTCAAGGCGCTTTATGAAAGATGTACAGTCATAGAACCTCCAGTGCCAAGGTAAGAAATTAAATCAAGAAAGAAAAAAACAAGAAAAACCTCAATTTAGATGCTTTAGTACACTAACTTCAGGAAAAGTTTATCCTCTTACCTTAGTAATATTTCATGTTCACACTTCCACACATTAGAAATTTTTAAAAAGTACCTAAGACAGAAAATCTAGAAACAAAGTTTTGATACTGTCAACTTGTAACTCCTTACTCCCCTTTAAACTGAGCTCCAGAAGACTGTATGTGTAGGACTAGAAATTACAGTAGAAATAATGCAGCCTTGCTCTCGTTGCTTCTGTTTAATGTCTTACCTGTGGGTCAAGAAGTAACATATGGCACATCTCACTGTGAGATGTACACATGTACCCAGATCTGGTGCAACATTATGATAAGTGAGGCTGAAACTGGAAATGATAGCCATCAAAAGAGAAATTAAACACTTGCCCAATCTGGATTTTTCCTGACCATCCAGATGGATACTAAAGATCACATGACACTCTTCACAAAGCATGGGGGACAACACTAGTGTCTTGACTAATATCCCCTACTTGAAATACCAGGGCTTTTGTGTCCTAGACTGTGAATAGCCATAAAATAGATGCTAGTTTCCTCTAAAGCATTATTAACATTATTAACCTGGATCATGGGGCACATCCTGATGTTACTACTCAGATTGTGTTCCGGTGCAACACCCAGTAAACACTGAGGATTTCCCTTTGCCCTTACCTGATTCATTATCATACGCAAATCCCCATTTCTGGAGGCTATCACAATCAGAACATGTTCAAGCACTACCTTCAGCAGGAAGGCAGCTGAAGCTGAAAGAAGACTGCACTATACTGAGTAAGGTTTAAACTGAGGAGTCCACTCAAGCTTGTGATTTGGGCCAATCTGAGAAACACTGATAAGGAAATAAATAGATACTTCTAAAAAGCACATCTCAAATGTCTGCTTTCATAAAATTTTTTGCTAGGCATTGAACTCTCTGTATTTTATTATATGTTACATCCAGCTACATTAATAAAAGTGATGTCTAATGTATTGAGTTCATGTCAAAAGTAAACAGTAACTTTGAGAAAATCTTTTTCTAAGGGGAAAATGCAATTTTAATCACATCAAAGCACAGATTTGTAAGAAGATCATGTGTTTGATGAAAAAAAAAGAAAAAAATCAAGAGCTCAGGCATCTTCCTGATGTACAACAATGAACCAAATAAATTATACATTTGAAGAAGAAAACCAAAAAAAACAACCAAAAGGAGGACAGGGATTAGAAAATTAAAACCACAGTCTAATCTCACTATTTCTGAATAGTCAGGGTTAATGAGAACACACACTGGAAAAGATTCCAAGGCAACAGGGCAATAAGAGTTAAAAAGCAATGAATAAGAATCTCCCTGTTTCAAATGCACAAAATACGTATAAAACAGTGACATAAACCAAAAATACACAAAAAGGCCAGAACAAGTTACATTTGCAACAGAGCTTCACTGATGTTATCAGAAGAACTGTGTTTTTAAACTCAGATTTCCCCTCTCTTCAAAGATAATATGTAAAAGCTAGTAGTATGTTGCTGTTGAAAAAAAAATCTTGAATAGAATTTCACGTTATTCCCTTTTCTCCCTCTTGGCTTCTGTGATGCTGCCAAACCTAGAATGTATTTTAGTTCAGAAAGATCTACTGGCCTGTCAACTTTCAAAATATCCATCAAGCCATTTTTGTAACACATCGGGGCAAGGAAAGGGGAAACCAAATTTGAAGGACTTGTCAAAGCTCATAGTAATTTATGAAGTGAATGGAAAGTGCCTTTGACACTAAGAAACTACTTGCCATGAAACTACTTTGCAGTGAAATAAATACTACAGACTAAACTGGGATGCCAAACTTCTTGCCAGCGTCCTACCAGGGGGCTGTGCAATGCATTGCCCTATTTGGTACCTAATTTACGCCACTGAGAAAGAAGATTCTGAGAATCCTAACTGTGGAAGGCTCGTCAACATTTATAAGTGGAACCGTCTCAAGGACAGGTATGAGCCATCTGCACTTCCACCCTCGACTAAAGGCACACTATGTCCTACCTTCTAAGTATTGCTCAGGTTACAACAGCACATAGAAGAACCAACAACACAGACCCTGTTAAACTTGGCACCACACAGACATATAACAAGATATGGAAGTTGTAAAGCCTTGAGAAATTACGCTCTGATCACACGAGCTGACACAGGGAGCATTTCTGTCCCCCAGTTTCAAGACCAAGAACTGAGAATACTCAAAATTTCTGGCAAAAGTGGGAGTTGAGTCCAAGCTTCCCAAGTGCCTAAATTATAATTTGAACTAAGTAGGACTAAAACGTCACACATGACAACAAATATTAGCAGGTAAATGAAGTCTACAGAAATAGATCAAGAAATGGTAGGACTGCCTAAAAATTTCCCAAGTTGTCTGGAAGTGGAAGAGCTCTGTGGAGATTTGGGTTTTAATAAAAGAAAGCTTTGATAGAAGTGTCCTATTCCTCGAAAAAAAAGATGGTGTGGATAACATCACAAATAGTCTCTGTCTTTAATAAAAAGGCAGTCACAACATTACATTTGGCAAAGCCTGTGCAGAGTACACATTACTTTCTTACTGTTATTATTTCTACAGAAATAGGTTTGCACCAGTATTGTCACAGAGCCGCCTAATCTTCCCCTAGCTTTCTGGGTCAGAAATGAATACATGGTACAGATGTCCCAGCAAGGGATTTGCCGGGCAAGTCAGTGAAGTGATGCGGTGGAAACACAAGGCTACGATGCAAGGTGAGGGTACTTCAAAAGATCCAGGCAAATACCAGCCAAGATGGAGCGACCACCTAAGCAACTTCGAGCTAGTCTGGCGAGATAATTGTGAGTGGTGGGCTCTCAAGAAGCAGACCCGCTTGTGAGCAGGCACAGACTGAAAAGGACAGTTGAATACAGTGTTTTGGGGACTTAGGCCTCATAAAGCTTCTAATAATAGGCAATCATTTTAGCACAATGTTCAGAGCATTTAGAACAAATGAGACAGCTGATGCATTTTCCACTCTTATGCTGAGACTGAAGAATGTTTGAGGAAACTGAAACACCTCCACGCCCAGTGAAGTGGAAAAGGGGTTACAAGCAGCTGCTATAACCCAATGCAAGTATTATCCAGCTAGCACTGAAAAGAATTCAGAGGAAGAGTCAAGATTAGGTGGCTCACAGAGCAGCCTAAATCACCAGTTTGTGAATTGTTCCCAAACACAACCGAGACTGGGAAAAAAGTCAGCTGTGAGAAGAGTCAGATTCCTTTTGTAAGCCCAGTGGCATGTGGCTCATTAGCATGGCAGGCAGCGTTTTTGGTCATTGTTTGTTCATGTTTTATCATACATCTGAAAACTGTAATAACATTTCATACTCCAAAGAACATTCAGAGGTAGAGAAAAGAGAGTCTGAATGGCCCATTTACAATGACCTCCATTTCTGAATCCCTTTATTCTTTATCTCTCTCATTTGATCAGTGAAGGTTATAAATGGAAGCAACCACGTTTTATTGGCCCTTAATGCCAGGGTTGCTTCTTAAAATTATTCAAGAGATGCCAGCATGCATGTCGTCTTATTCAGCCAAGTAACTGTGAGACTAACTTCCAGTGCCACTAGTAAAGCTAAAAAACTGCCTTTGCTGTGAAAACTTTGAGGGTTTCAAACCAATTTTAAATAGTGAACATGACCTTAGGCTATGTCTTTATTTTCAAGCTTCGGCTATTTATTTATGTTTTTAATTGTTCCAAAATTAAATTTTTAAACTGAGTTTGAATGATTTTGTAAATTTGTCAGCCCAAGGTTGGATGAGTTTGGATGAAAGCCTTATTAGCTCAAGGGTTTTAACAAATAGCACAGGAGCTGGGGATTCCATTAGCAGCAGACAAGCCAGAGTATTTTAATACTTAGGATGTTGTTTGGGATCCAGTTGTGTCTTGGTTGCTACGGAATGAAGTCTCCCATAGGGAAAAAAAAAACCAGGGCATTGAGTCCACACTCTGGGGATGTACTGGCAGCAAAATAGTAACGTTGTGCCAGTTGTAGGCTTTTGCATTTTTACAATGTTTTGCATGCAAAGTGATGGAACCAAGATAAATGGTTGCAGATGGTCGAAACTAGACTTCCAAAACCAAACTGAGTTTACCTAGTGCATCGTATATCTACACTGCAGATGTTTGCTTGGTTAGCAGGTCCCACTGAAACAATTCAGAAAGGATTTGCAGTGCTGGCGTGGAGACGAAACCTGCTAAGGTCATTAGTATATCCCACTTCAAAAAACATCATCAGCCCCAGCTCATTTTCAAGGATTTGTAATCATGATGTAATTGGAGGTTTTGCCTTCATCTTCTGTTGGGTTTCCTCTGTTTCTTAAAACACCAGTGAAGAACAACCTAATGAGGGAAGGGGGCAGCTCACCCTCACATCACCAACATAGTATGCTCTTGAGAAGACAAATGCTGAAATGCAGATATTAGAGGGGACTGTCACACATCCTTAGAATTAAAACCCACAAGAAGAAGATCCAGATTCTAATCTCATTTTTCCCTGATCAGGACAATTCATGTCAGAAATGGGTCTATTAGAATTGGAAAAGATTAATGGAGACAGTATGGAAAACTTTTGTATGAGGAAGGCTCACACAGACTCTTTAGGACTTCAACTTCAAAAAGAGATGATGTAGAAATTATTTTAGGGGTCTACAAAGTCATGAGTGGTCTGGAGGGGTTGGACAGAAATGGACTGTTCATCTTCTCTTCCAATATAAGAATGAGAGGCCATTAGATAAAGCCTGTGAAAGCTATGTTTAAACAAGCACAAGGAGGTTGTGCACATAACAGAAAACAGACATGTGGAACTCCACCAAAGGCATTATGAATGCAAAGAATTTACATGACCTCAAAGCGAGGCTGGGCCAGGATTGGGAAGAGAGATCCAAGTCCAGAGATTCTGGATTTATCCACCTCCTTCTGTGACTCTTCAGATCTACTGCCTGCCAGTGCATTTTTCCCAGTACGTAGCATATCCCCCAATTCCAAACAGCTTTCCTTGTTCTCACTTTAAAGTGGTACCTCTGTCGCCTGAATGCCCAAAATGCCAGAGCCCATGGTTATCAAGGAGAGGTAAAGATCTCTCTTCTTCTAACATTTGACTCTTATAGTGGTGTCAATGTTTGTAATGTATGAAGAAGTCACATACTGACATAACTATTCTGGACTTCAAAATGGATTTCAGCAACTTTGAGTAGATTACTAGTATTCAAGCATGAGAAGGAGGCTTAAGAAAAATAAAAAAAAGACTGGGGAGACAAATTAATTCTTCTCTGAAATGAAGAGCTCATTGAAGGGTAGTCAGAAACAAGTCCTACAGAAATATTACAAGACAGGACAAGAGCATAGGGGTAGCACGTTTATGGAGCAACAAAAAAATATTAGGGAAAAGCAATTCTAAAGTCTCATAAATTATCGCCCATTTCTAATAAAAGCCCTTGTTCACTAGCTAGCAGATAAATCAGTTTATATTACAAATCGGTAGAATTCTCTGCTAAACTTAAGATTTATCCCTGTAGATCCAGAAGGCAGAAACTATGGATCTTCTAATTCCGCACATACACACACCCAAAGCAGACACTCACAGGGTATTTTCACATACAAGAGTTCATGATCAAAATGGTGCATAAACTCGTACTGTTCATTACGGAGAGACTCAAGTCAGGTTATCCCAGGCTTTCTATGATAAGATTAATAACAAGGAGCATACTGAGCCTGGAGAAAAACAGCATCTAGGTCATGGCAGGATAGCTTCCAGTCTATCACAATAGCTTCATAAACTTTGGAAAAGCTGAACTAGATGCAGAGAGGTACTGCATAACTCAGAGTTGTCAACAGCTCCTCAACACAGCATATATTTTCAAGTATTTAGGAATTCACAAGGCCATTTTCATTACAGGGCTCAAGGAAAATCGCTTGTTGTTCACTCACTTCTAGTAGCTGCAATAAGAACATTGTGAACTGATTATCAAAAGGTACCTTCTACTGCACAGAATTTCTCAGTAAAGCAGGGACAGCAAAGGGATATTTAATATAGATCATGGAGGGGAAATATTCTTTCACTAAAGAAACACCAGTAGATTTTGGACCAGCACATCACATTCTCCCCACTTCATGCTCCGGGGGGCATGAAGCCTGTTGATCTGCCTCTCAAAGCAACCTATGCCTCAGGTTTCAGAACAAAATGAATTACTTCTAACATATGTTGTGCTACACAATACAGAAAACGTGTTAAGAAAGGAGGCAGGACCAAGAAGCAATGGTAGAACAGATGAGATACAGAGATACTCCTGTACGTATAACTTTTTCCATAGATCAGCAATCTCATAAAACGGTTCAGATCTTGATATTCAGTCACAGCATTTGCTTCTGTAACCTCCTATGACAGCAAGTTCCTGTGCTGTGCGAGAAAGCATTTCTTTTTTTCTGTCCCACATTCATTGCCATTGATTTCATTGATTGACCCCCTTTAAATCAGTCAGTGTAAAAATATAAAGGGCATCTGATAGGGTTCCAGAGTGGCATAACTTGACATAATATAGCCTAACGTGACAAGCTGCTGAAGTCTGAAAGAGAAGATATTCCCAATTCCAGATGGATATCAAGGGTGAACTGAGACAATCTCAGGTCCTCCGTTCGCACGTCTGTGATATAGGACCACCCTGTCAACTCCTCTCCCACTTCTGTCCTTCAGCATCAGTAACTTTCAGGTGTGAGATGAATGAGGGAATTGATCACTTTAATGTTTACCTTGAATGAGGTCTTTGATGGTACGCACTCCTGCTGAAAACCTGTGGTGAGGAAGTGACAACACTCCAAAGTTTACACCCAGCTTTCACCTATGGCATTCACAGTGCCCACATCAAGGAGCTGGAGAATATTAAGTAAACAGTTACATTGCAATAAGAGTGGAGGTATAAGGACAGCTGCTTTTTAAGCACAAGCATATGATGCTCTACGGATTTTCACAACTCCTCCGGCATATGGAGCACGTGCTGCTCCCTCCAAGTTGCAATTGCTGAGAGGAGCTGATGTTTTCACAGGTTGCTTTCCTCCTGGAACGAGGTCAAGATTGAAGTGCTGCCAGGAAATAAGAAGCATCCTGTTTTTCATGCATAACTCTTAATGCTTTTCTTAAATACCATGGCATACATTGCAACTCAGCAGAGCCTGTAGTTGCATGTGCAAAGGTGGCTTCATCATTTGACACAGTGTGCTCAGCAACGCAGACAGTGAGAAGCACACTGCTGTGCTGTGCCACTGTGAGAGCTTAGCAACTTCAAACAAAGCCCGATGCTCTTTCTTCACTGAAACCCCTAATTCTCTTCACAGGATCCTCTTTATAAATAGATGAATGTTTCAGTCTCTTCAGACAGATGTGGAGGGGAGAGCTACAACTGAAAGCAACGGGGGCACGCACACCACTTTAGCATGAATGTAGGTGTGTCACTCGGGAGATCGCATTCATCCCGTAACAGAAGAAAGAGATAGGCTTCTCCAAAGAGTGACTCAAAATCTGGTATGAAGAGGGAGTTCAGCTTTCTCCATTGCTTATGTAGGAAGCAAAGAACTGGCCTTCTAACCTCATCATTTACAAGAACTGTAAATAGTCTCAATGTTTCACAATATTGTAGTAGCAATTTGTGTTTGTTTATAAGAGCGATTTTCTGCACAGAAAAGAAACAGGAAGGTGCACAACTGTTTGCATAATGAAAGTTTAGAGATTGCAATGGGTTATCATCAGTTACACAGCACTGTACGACAAAGTGAGGACAAAGGACAACAGGTTGTATCACCTTGCCAAACGTTTGCAAGAAAATTCTCTGTGTCAGGGAAAAGTGCACACTTACCACTTCTGTTTTAGCAACACTTTAGGCTGGAGACATGAAAGAAATAAATAGAAAGCAAGTTCAAGAACATACCAAGTTACATAGCTTCTTTTATGTCATCTGCATAGGTTGCCAAGGTTCCTAGAAAATCCTCATACGAAAACTTCGGAAGAAAGAAAAGACACATCTAGGCAATCCTACCGATGCAGAAGATAAAGCAGTTCAGTACTACTGAGAGCAGAGGCTCAATGCAGGAGGATGAAATCCACCATGCGAAATCCCTTTCCACCTCCAGGTAAGCAGGAGAGTGGAGGCACCATTCCGTTTCACACATCTCCTTCCTGCGTTACCACATACAAAGCAAACCCTAACAGTCTGCTCTCCTTGTGGTTTCTGGTCCTGGAATTAAACCAGGCAAAACTCCACAATTTCAGCATTCCAGCAACAAAAGGGAACCTGATCTCTTGCCTATTCATTTGTAACACATATTACAAGAACAAAACTTTGTACTTAAATCCTAACTTGCCCTTCATCCTCTTTCTTTTACATCCACATGAAAACCTTCCCCTCCACCCAAGCATTCATACTGCTGCTTCCCAAAGTGTGTAAAGAGGAAATGAACACAAGGTGTTACATTTGCCCTGCAGGTGCCCAGCTGAGCTGGAATCAGCTCCTGTCCATCTGCCAGGTTTTTTGCTGTTTGTGACACATAAGGTTACAAGATTAAGCACCGTCTACTTTTGTTTTATGGTAGGGAATCCTGGTTGAGATCACCTGGAGTGAAAGGTATCAGGCCTTTAGGAACATATGCAGACAAGCACAGTAAACTCTACAAGAGCTGGGAAGCAAACCAGGTTTGCATCTGGAAACTCAGAGTAGGATTCATCACATCCCAATAGCATTCCTCTTCTCTTTCTAGGGTTCACTAAAGAAGCTCCAGTTTGCTTTTGCTTTTAAGGTTCAGGGGGGGTACATTTCTCAACACACTCACAACTCCTTTTTCTCCATTAGAAAATTCTTTTGTGTGATGGCTGTTCTTTGCATTCAGTGAAAACCCCTGGTTTGGAATGTCGGGTGCCTCGCTGTCTTTCATGAAGGCACACAGATGCATGCAGCTGGGCCTTTTTGCAGTATCCAGGTCTTCTGGAACCTAGCTTCTATGACCCTCTTTGAGCATTGGACTCCTCATCATTGATGTGCCATGTGCTAGCAAAGCTGATTCAAAAGTCCCTTCAGAGCCTCTGTCAGATCTAGAAATCTTTGCTGTGCAACATCATCCTTCCAAACAAACCTTAATTGAGATATATCACTAAAATCTGGTTGATAATATACCTCCCTTCCAAAATGAACAGACCAAAATTTTACCTATGTTGTTTTTCCCTTTCCCATGCTATCCATAACCTCTAGATCCATACACTGCAAGCCACAGACCCACACATCTAACAGGATCCAAAATAATAATTTTGCATATTTGAATCACTGCAAAACACATCTTAAACTTCAGCAAAACCTCTAGTAAAGAAAATGCTACAGAACTTTTTGTGATGATTAGCCACACATCCCTGCAGCAGCTTGCTCTCTATTTCTCCCTAGCTTATGGTCAAATGTACAACGGCATGACCATTGTCCAACCTGGCACAGGGTCCCAGCACCAGGCAGATACTTCCATGAGCACCTCAGTACCCCAGGCACTGCTTTCATGGCTTAAAGGGACTTTTGAACACCAAGGACTTTTCCTAGATGGCCAAAATATATTTTATCTACATTTAAATAGTAAAATTATGATTCCGTTCCTATGTGCTTTTCATATCTGTAACTTCTGGGTTTTTCACTTGCAACTTGAAGACATAGCACATACTGAGTTTATTTTAAATGGTTTTCTATTCAGCCCCCCCTAACCACACTATCCAGTACCAAGGCTAAATTCTCCCCTCCAGAATAAACAAGCCTTGAAGCTTTTATTTTTCTCTGACTTATCTCTGATCTGTTTGAAAAACCTGACCAGATCCTTCTTTTCATCTCACAAAAATTCACGCCAAGAGAAGCAACATCATCACAACCTGTCAACACTTAGAGGCTAAACAAAGAAAGAAACAGATCAAGAAAACAGAGATGAAAAGCTTTTGTTCCCTATCTTCCCAAACTAATACTCCCAAAATGTGTTCAGAGAGAGGGGGAAGGAACCTTTGTTTGAGCTAACACATCAGCCAATGGGATTATTTAACTATCTCCATCCCCAGACATATCAAGTGGAATGCAATGCCAGCTGAAAGTATTATGTAGCCTTCAGTGATGTGAGACATATAAGCTCTAAGGCACACAGTTTGGCTGAAGACTCCAGCTGGCACTGGTAGTTTTAGTGTGCTGTGAAAAACGTTAAAGTCCTCAGATGCCCTGCTGATCATGGGATCTGAGAAACTTGCCTGTGTCTGCCCAACATGTGCTCACACTGCAATTAACACACTCCTCCCTCTTTCTTTTTCCCTCGCTGCAGATGTATACACACGTGTGCGCACACTGCCGACATTATTTAGTCCAAGAACGCTTGTGTTGGGAGTCCATGTGCCGTTGCATTTGGGAGGGGGAGACATTCTTTGTCCAAGCGCGAAAAAATCTGGTACCCCAACTTTCACTTGAAGGTGGCTGCAACACATGAAGAGACCATTAAGGGTTGCATTTTGCTTCCTAACTTCTCACATTTTTTCCTCCCTTTATGACATGTTTATTGGCCTTGAAGGGCGAGGAGGGATAACATAGGAAACCAAAGTCCTCCATTCTGCTCTGACTCAACTATTGTGCACCTCAGCCTCATTTAAGGGCAAGCTGCACTCGGCGTGGTGGCTAGGTAGTGTGAGCAACTGGAACCATTAATCCCTGTTCACGTCTGATTTTCGGCAAAATCTAAGCCAGTGTGTCCAGGGTAGTTAAATGTGCAACTTGGGCAATTAAATAAAAAAAAAGGTTACAGATGAATATTATTTGGTCTGAAAACAAATCTGCAAGGGGTTTTGGAGACTAGTGCCCTGAGGATTACAGCTTATTTGTGGAGCTTTAACAGGAAACTGCTAATTATGACACCTGCACAACTTTCCTTGAATTAGACCCTGGGGATGCATTGCCTTGCCTATAGATGTTAGCCAAAGCCTCAGGCTCTTAATCCATAGCCATCACCTAAAGTGAGAACAGAACAGCCAGCCATAGGGCATGTGGAATCTTAGTGAAGAAAGGCTATCACACAGTTAAAACTTGATTTTTCCTTCCAAGACAAACTACTTGAGTTTTGAATACTCTTCCAAGGAGTTTTACCCTTCAGGCTCTTGTGAAATCAGCAGTCTGATCCATTAAAATGGCCTCCAGTCAAAGAGAATATGTATGCAGCACTACAAAAATGTTGGGAAAACAGATTCAAACTATAAGAATCAAAGAAAATAATCTAATTGATATGATTGTAAAACAAGGGTATTTCACACAGAACCAGCATATCACTGACTCTCTGTTTCAGGTTAAAATGGATATGTGTTTCTTAAGCCTTGATTTGGTCCTCTAGGTGAGATCAATATTAATTTCCAGACTTTAGCAAATACAATTTTAGAAGTATTTTCTCGAGCTGTTATGCTTGCACAGGCCACGCTTTTCAGTACACAGTGTTCACTTTGTGAATACAAAAGCCAGGATTTTGTTCAAGAAAGCTTCACTTGAGGGTTTAAATCAGACAGTGGTTTACCCAAGATGGACTTGCAAAATCCAATGAGCTTGCATGTCTTACAAAAATTAAGGTTCTAAAAACTGCACAAGCAGCCTGGTTCTGGGTGAGACTTTGGGAACAATCTGCCACGACAGGCTTTTCTAAAATGCCTCTTGGTTATGTGGTAATGAAGCCAGTGCCAAACAGGCTGGTGTGTCTATGTAGCATGATCAGCACCTCCTGAGCTATATTGATGTGTTAACCCTCCTCCTCCTCAGCAATTGTCATCCCTTTAACCTGTGTACGGGTCATGGACACAGCAACAGGCTGACACGGCTGTATGTTCCTGTTCCAGAGCTACGCTGAGTATTTCTGCGCGATGCTTTATATCCTGAGAAGATATCCAAACCACCAGCATCAAGCATGGGATACAGGAGATGGCTGCATTAGGAATCCAGTCATGGCACATTCCCCATGGCATCAAGAAAGCCTCCTTCACACTTCTCCAGCAAGTTTCCTCCTAAAGTACCCCTCACAGATGAAAGCCATCCTGATGGCAAATAATGACTGAACACGATGCTGGTTCTTTTTTTTTAAAATCAAACTGGTCAGTGGCAAAGACCACTGACACTGCCCTCATCCTGGTGAATGTAACGGGCACTCCTTGAAGCCTCTGAGACAGGCTCTCATTTTCTTGACAGAAACATGCCCAAAGTCCTGTCTGCAGCTCCTGCACCTGAGCCACCGCAGAATTTGTTGGTACTAAGGTAACAGCTGATCCCTAGGTCTTACACAGTGTTTCTGTTCAGCAGACTGTGAAGTCGTCTCCAAAAATAACCCGCCAGTGCCATGCTCAGACAGCGAAGTCCAAGCCAGAATCAAAACTCTCATCTCCCAAGGTCCTGACACTCCCGTGTAACATCATAGTGTGCCTCGCTCTCTGACTACTGGATTTGCTCCAAGTCTGCTCTGACCTTACCGAAAGAGCAATATTCAAACAATGACGAAGCAGTGCAACATTTCTTTCTTATTCGGGCAGCCGGGGTCGACAAACGGGTGGCAGGACAAGGTTAAGCAATGCATTCGTAGAAGAAAGCACTCCTGGGTTTATTTCCTTGTTTCTATCAATGACTTTTTGCACATGTCTTAGCTCCTTTTTGTCTCAAACTTAAAACATGGGAGCATTCCAAGTAATAATAAATTCCTCGTCTTTAATTTATAACTTCTAAAAATGACAGAAGCCCAAAACACTTTTTTACGCCTGAAAAGGTGGCAGAGACGCATATTGCGTTCTCAGCACAAGAACTTCTGCGGCTGCAAGGAGACAGAGCTGCCAATGTGCTTGCAGAAATAGCAGCAGTATTTTATTTATCCCTGTAAAGCTTGGCCAGTATATTTTGCACTGAAGGAGCAGATTTACCACGAGGGGAGGGAACTGCTGCCTCCATCCTTTTTAACGCTGCCCAGCATGGAGCACGCCCCGGCCCCGGGCTGTGAGCCCTGCCCTCCCAGCGTCTATCCACCTCGTGGTCACATCTGCTGCAGGAGCACTGAGAAGGGCTGTGGCATCAGACGCTGTGAACCCTCCTGCTCGAGTTTACAGTCCAGAGCCTGTGCCTCCTCTCCTCCCCAGCTTTCCTGTCGCAAAACCTGGGAACAAACATCAGTCGGTGCCATTGCACCCTCTTGTCCTTCCAAAGCGTGCAGTCAACGGGCTTCTGAGCATCAGCGTTGTAACAGAGGCGTGGAAAGCAGGGGCTTGGGAGCGGGGAATGCGTACACCAAATCCTCCATCTGTAGCCCAAAGTAACAACGCTGGGGGAGCGGGAGAGGGAGCGTGGTGCACACAGCAATACAAAAACTAGTTTTTGTGCCAGGCTCATCAGTGTGGCAGGGTAATAAGGTCAATGTGAAAACAACTGGAAGGCACATTCCCCAGTAAACATGTGCTGAGTGAAAACGGCCCGACCTTATGTTGTAGAATCCAAACCCATTGAGTCAATTGCCAGAAAACATGACATGACCTTTCAGATTCAGTGAGCATCAGTTCCAAGAGCAGGCTGCCGTGCTCTTTTCCATTTCACTGCTGCCCCCGGAGGGCCTCAAGTCACCGGAAATAATAGCTCGGGCTCAAAATCTGCACTCCTTTAATGAAAAAAAAAATACACATGGCATCAAGTTTGACCCTCGTGGCAGATTTTTTTATAGGCTTAGCTGAATTTCTCTAAACTTAACAACAGTGCGCTTTTTTCTTGTTTATTTTGTTTTTAAAAATCTTCCCAGAGCTCAGGTTTTCCTACAGACAACGCCTTTTTGGCAATGGAGGAAACCTCTTGGTTTTGTGGATGAGGAAGATAATTAATAGGTAACGAGGTGCTCATTCCAACCCACAGCCTCCCCTCTCCAACCAAGTAAAGAAAACGCTATTCCAGTTGGAACATACTCTCTTCGCTTTCTAGATTAAGAAATACATAAAGATGTATTTTCGCCCACAGACCTCCAAAATCTTATTTTAATCCACAGAACTCAAGCCGCCCATGAGAGGACTGAAGCTGTGCAATGTTCCAAGCACTAGCAAGATGAAAGCTTGTGATATTAAGAGCAATTGAAAAATGTACTTTCCCTCCCACTGAATTCTTTTTCCTGCTAAATCCTGATTAAAATTTTTCTCCTCTTTTACTGTGTCCCTGACAGACTGGTGGGGCTGAGATCTGAAAGAGACTTCAGCTTTTAGGGGAAATATTTATTTTGGGGGCCAAACAAGAAGCTTTTTTGGATACTATTCAGATTTTACTCTCCTCTGTCAAAAAAGCAGAAAGGAGAGGCAAGGATCTGTGCTGTCTGGAAATTGTATTTATTTTGACTTGAGCTGTGCCAACCTGCAGTATACAAATACTCAGTCAAAACTGGCTACCATCTGTGTTTACTGTAGAGGAATAGCAACATCCAATGGCCAGTTAAATGCAGGTTAATTGCAGGCGTGCATTGAATTCCCTGGAGAGCCAAGTAGACAGTCAGCTCCCCTAGTGTAATCTCTTTCTGTTTCATGAAGGAAATCAAAAAAAGAAAGAACAACGCCAACCCAGAGAAGAGCTGGATGCCTCTCCGCACAGAGGAGGGGGGTATCTGCAGGGAACAATAAGGGTCTATTAAATTCTTTCATTGGCACCAGAGAAGTAAAATGAACATAAATTAATCAGCTACAAAAGATGGCACAAGTGTTGGTGCAACTCTATTGAAGTCCGTGGAGTTGTGGAAAGGATAAATTTAACCCAGTATCTTTCAATGTCTGCATATTTGAAAGAGGCTTGTTGAAAAAATTGGGCATTCTTAGCAAAGAAAAAAGGAGTGCAAGAGACTCCCTGTGAAATGCCATCCTTTTAATATTCCCAAACAGTCACATTTTCACCATATTGACATTTATCGTTTTATTTCCTTGCATTTATAAAGCCATCTGGCCAAGATTTTTGAAAGCACTGACAAATTGTGGCCATCGAACTTTTGAGCTCAAAAGACCCAAACTGACAACAGCCGCACAGAAAATCGGTGCCCTGCAGAGGTGGATCAGGTTGGACAGGACCAGGTGCAGATGCTGTGGTGTGTTTTGGAAGGAGAAAAACAGCCTCTGGCCCATGTGAACACCACACCAGATCTGGAGAAGGAGCAGGAAAAAGAGATCTGTGGCTTCGTCACAGTCACAGCCCAGGAAATCCATAAAATACAGCCACACAATGTTTAACATCCTTAGGTCAACCTTAGTCTCCTCCTCAGAGCAGCCATCCTATAGTCTGCGTTGCAAGTGGCCTAAAAAGAGCCACAAATCCCTTTAACAAGAAAAAAGAAAAAGATGAGGTTTGTGGTGTACCCAGAAGGCAGAAACTCTGGGTAGGGGAGCAGAGAGCTCCCAGCACCTCTCCAGAGAACGTCCTTCCCATGTGCACGCTCCTGAGGCCCACACCGCACAACGCGATGCAGCGCAGGGATGAAGTTCTCTCTCAAAGTACGAAATCACAGAGCAGATCCAGAGCTTTAAACTAGGACCAGGTCTAACCAGGAGGGGTGAAGAGAAAGGAAAGGAGGGACTCAAGGGACCACAGTATCATATGTGATAGAGGAAAGGCCGCCTTGGCACAGCATCCCTGGGAACACTGCAGCCGCATGCAGCCCTGAAAGGCAGCAGCCCGCTTCTGCACGGACCAGGCGTTAGTTAGCCAGGCTAGAAAGAGCTCCAGCACAGAGCCTTGGATGAGATAGGGGCAACGGATGAGATGGAATACTTCAGGTGTACTGCGCAGTAAATTGGTATCACAGAGCGCGCCACATTATTTCCCTGACATCCCCTTTTGCTCTGGGAGAAGTAATTCTCTTTAGCCTTAAACTGCCTCCTTCCCACCTCTCTGGCAAGCTCTTATGGCTGGCACATCGAGTTGACAGAAGCGTGACCCCTTCTTTCCACTGAAGGAAAAGCGATGCACCAGCCATGCACCCCACGAGATCCAGAGGGGCTTAATGGGGCAGTCGGTGCCGGCCCCCCCACCTACACGTGTGCGCTCAGAATTTCAGGCTCTGAACTGTTGGCCTTTGGGGGGGGGTTAATGTGTTTTCTCCTTCCTTTCCACATTGCCAGTGGCGATGTCCTTCTCACAGACTCATATTCTTAGGGGCATTTTTAGCTCTTCCTCCCTCTACTCCCAGATGTCAAAGCTGCCATTAAATCTGCCTGCCCAATTTATAATGCTGAAGCCTTTCAGCCAAGGCTTAGTCATCTCACGCCTCATCTCACTGAAGCTTTCTCCCCTCCAGGCTTCTGCCCTCATCCCCTCCAGTCCATTTATCCAGAGTCACCTACCTTCTCTGCCATCCTCAGATCCTTCTGCTTCCCAGCCAATGCTCATCACATCAAAGCTTATTGTTTCCACATTCAGCACCTTGCACACCTTCTTTTTTTTTTTCCCCCCCTCTCCCCTTCCCCCTCTTTTCACTTTCATCCTGGCCCTCCTCAGCTATCCCAGGAGGCAGTTTATTCAGGATTTTCTTCCAATTTCATACCAGTTTCTTGTACATGCCAGAAACCTGATCAACCTGCAGTAGTCTACCAGGTCAGATCCATATATCATACATCTATGAGTAAGTTTAGTTCTTCCTCACTTTGAAACACAAAAATAGCCATTACCACCATTGAAAGTAAAATTAATGCTCCACTTTTCTGCTCCCTTCAGTTACATCCCAACCTCACGTGCTCACTCTGGCTTCAGATGACAAGCTGTTTTTCTCAGGCCTCACATCTTTTGGTTATAAGATTAGGGCTATACGTGATACTGTGTAGTAACGGCTGTGCACGGTCTCCCTGAAAACCCCTTCCTCTCATACTTCACCCAAAACCACTCTAGCTCCCTGTTTTGTAACCAAATTTGAAAATATCTTTCCATATTACAGCACTTAAAACGAAATATTTGTAAGGGGTGTGGGGCTAGATTCTTAGGAAGCATAAGCCAGTATGGCTTTGTTGACATACATGAAATATAATCAGTTTTATGAAAGTGTATGGAGTAGCATCAGCTGGAAAGTTGGCCCTGCAACCCAAAATTCGAATAGAATCGAATCACTGATTCTGAGCTTAATTCAAAAAACACCATTGCACCCTTGGGATTGTACATTGCCAAGTCTAGTTCAGAAACTGAAGAGTAAGAATCACGTTTCTCTTCATACCGACTTCTCAGCTCAGAACAAGCAATAGGCAAAGGCTCCGCATATGCTGTTGTTTAAACTACTGAGCCAACGAGCAGAGCATTTCAGCCTGAAGCTGACACCTATTGCCATGACCCACAGTGCCCTCATTTACCTCTTGAATTAAAAGGGAGAATATCAACGTATTTCCTCTCTTACTCCTTGGATAGTCTCTCACACAAGGTTTCAGACTGCAAAGTTCATCATTAAGCACAGATTTTCACCCCCAGGAATTTTCAGAGGCCCAGGGAAAGATGCTACAAGCTTGAGTTCCTACAGTGGATTCAATTAGAATGTGCAAGGGACATTCAAACAAGCTTCCCTGGGATAAATGAGAAAAAAGAGCCAACACACTCAGCATGAGTAAAATAAAAATCAATCTTCAGCTGGTGCCGGCCATGCATATTTTGAAAACCATCCCCTTCAGCCATTACCAACAAAAGTCAGCAAAAACTTATTTTAGAATTTGAAAAGACTCAAATTTAAAGCATTTGGCAGCACAATCTGTTACTTAGGGACAAGCTCATTAAAAATGCAGCACTATTTACTGAAAAGAAAATGCAGACATGCACGTTTGCGTGTAAAACAAGCACTTATTGAATGGTAGGAACACCTTTCCTCCTGCCTAGAACGGGAAGGAAAGCTGGTTTAATTGTGCTGATGGATGGATGGCTCTCTGAAAGAAGGTAATAATTGGAGAAGCCAACCCAAAACCTCACACAAACCCATAAGGCCAATGATGAAGAGCTTGAATACAAAAGACAAGAGCTATCGGGAGTTAAGAGGAGCTTAGGAAGAGCTATTAATGGACCCTAGGCTGCACGCACACTGGGGGAGAGCAAGGGTGGACACTGCCTAGGTAGCAGCCTAAGCAGCACAACTCTGTGTCTTTGGGAGGCGATAAGGTTGTGAAGGGAGAAGAGGGACCAGGCAAACTAAGTTGTAAAGGCAAATGTCAAGGAATGCAGAAATAGGAGCAGGGAAAATCAGAAATCAAGCGAAGCAGCATAGTGGGAAGACAAGACTGAGAAAGAACACTGTGATTGTCAACCCAAATCAAAGGGAAAGAAGGGGGGAAGGACCAGGAGTAGAGGACGTTCATTACTGCTCTTTTT
>Ga0065711_1001543_pt1 | contig 42321 bp, 29 predicted proteins | sample Hoacrofraction12_FD_59098 | JGI IMG/M metagenome (GOLD analysis project Ga0065711, IMG submission 59098) | Hoatzin crop microbial communities from Cojedes, Venezuela - Epithelial fraction 12 v2 (version 2) | ecosystem: Host-associated > Birds > Digestive system > Esophagus > Crop | place...
CAAAGCATCAAAAAGTCTCCACAAGTGAGCAGATGGCATTATACCTTATTCCTGTCATTTCTGCGGGGAGACTGCTTCTCCCATGGCTTCCTCGTGGTGTCTCCACCTCTCTGGCCCCCTGTCCCCTCCAAAGCTGCAGTAGGTGAGCAGTGTGGCTCTTAATTTCACTTTTTTTTTTTGTTATGTAGTAAAGCTGGGAAAGCTATAAATCGATTCATGCTGGCACCACTCGCCATATGTACAAGCACATTTATATAGGGATACTCACTGACCGAATTCCATGTGTTGATTCATCAGTCCTAGTTTTTCTTCTCTGACTCACAAACTGCATGTCCTGTCAGTTACGATACTCTTTACGAAAGCCTAGAAACAGTCAGAGAAGACTATTTTCCCTATTTGTTCAAATATCTAGGCAGTTTGGAGGAATCTGAAGGGGATTCAGTTTAGCAATCTCAGCTCATCTGGCAGATGTCGAAGTACAGAGCTTGTTTGTCATCAGCATTCGTTGGGGAAAGTTTGCTCTCAAAATCGCTGAAGAAAACAAACTTGCTTGTATAACCAGCCAAGTAGGCTGCTATATTTTCAGGCAGATGCATTCTTCCCCTAGATCAAATACTTGAAGTGTAATCCCTCACCAGTTAAAGTTAAAACTTCATTGTCTGCACCTTTTTCAAATACACCTGAAAACCGCTTCAGGTTCTGCCTGTGATTTTTTTCCTTCATTTTAAGCTCACTAACTGTGCTGCTCTGGCACTCGCAGTATCAATGATAACAGGCATGTCTAGATAAGATATCAAAATTTCCAAAGGAAACGCAGATGCCTTCAGTCTCTGGAAGCTCCTTTTACCAGTAGTTAAAGCTTGGTAGAACACAGAGTTCCTGGGGTGCTCACCTGTATGTATTTATGTAGCAAATTGCTTTGCCTTCGTGGAAGGTGTAGCACGTTTTGTCAAAGAAAAGACCTTTCAGACGGGATTTCTAAAAAACAATGCAAGTCGAGGCCAGTGTAGTGCCTTTTGCACGACGATTGTGGGTTGTGCACTGCTGTACTTACACAGTTCGTTGCGTAGTGACCATTCACGAGCTGTCAGTGGGGCTCAGAGAGGGACTCCAGCTCTTAAAACTCATCCTTCCCTTCTAGTGCTTTAATTGTATGTGATCTAGAGTGATTCAGTGTCAGTTAAGAGATAAAAGGTGCTTTATAAAATAGTAATTCTTCTGCTGAGAGTCCCAAAACATTGGTTTCGTATTCTGTTATTAACACAGGGCCATGCTGTTCAAATGAATCCGCCGCAGCACTGAATTTTATGTGTTGTTATTATAAAGATAATGAACTGCAGTTATTTCAAATAATACTGTTTGCAGAGGGTCACTTCGGAAAATTATTGGAGAATAATTTTGTTTTAAGCTGAGGTAAAACACAGCCCAAAGAGATTTCATTTGTCTCATTAAAATCCATTTTAAGATGTTATCTCCACAGGCTTTATTGGAAAAGGAGAAGTTAATATTGTTCCATGGAGGGCCACAGTTCTCCAAGCCATGAGTCAGGCATGTGCTGAACTCTTCTTCTTTTAGACATTATGCTTGGAAGTGAGTCAGGCAGGTAAAATAAGTAAAGCTAAAGGTTAGGAGCTCCTGCATTCCCAAGACTGCACCTGTGTGTGTGCAGCAGATCATGCAGGTCCAAAGAAAGGCCAGCTCTAAAGGTATGAGCTTTTAGCATGGCTCTTTGTTTTGGTGTTTTTTTGTTTTTTGGTTTTTTTTTTTTTTTTAAGCAAAAGGAGTTCTATATGTTTTCAACCTCAAATCATTAAATTTTTCTAATACCAAAACTCAAAAAACCTAATCCTCTGGTGTGACTCATAAAATTAAGAAAACCGAGCGTCTGGAGACAGAGTAGGATTTATTGGACTGCTATTTTTTCTAGCAGAGTGGGAGCTGTGAGGTCCAGATCCCACCCGAGTTCCAAGACATCTGGAGGAAAGTATCCAACTCCTGCCTGTAAGAAGAGAATTCCACATGCAAAAATAATTTGTGTCAAACAAGATTGGTGGCTGTGGCGTTACTTACTGACTTTCCCCCGGTAAGCTTCAGCAGTTGTGCAGCTCAGAGCTATAAGAACTGTCAGTGAGTGACAAGCACCATGAGAATTTGCTCTGCCAGGAGAACGTCCACAAGAACCCAGCAAACACCACGAGCTTCCGGTGATCCTTCTCCCTTCGCCTATTTCACTCAAACGCAGTCAGAAGGTAAGAACAAATTTCAAAATGTCCAAATAATCCTAAAAGCTTCTTACAATAGCTTGCTGCAGAGTCCCCAAAGTCTTGATATAACAAAATTTATATCGGATGTCAAAACCCAGCAACTGATTTGTGGTTGCATTAAATCTAGCGCAGTCCTGGAACAAAACCCAAGTAATGGACGCTCTTTCTGCTACCAAGTGCATAGACTGTATTTGCAAAGATTTTCTTCTCCTGCTCCTTTGGAAGTAAAAGGGCTTTTTGAACTAAATTTCCAAATGTTTCAATTAATCTTTCTCTGGTGCAAATGGATTAAATCTTACCCTTGCTAATTAATATATATGTGAAGTACATTGGGTAGCCACCGCTTAACATGTTACCATTTCCAGTACTGACACAGAAGAGAAACAGGCGTACTTACTAATAATTTTACCTAATTTAGAGTCAACGACGTAATTTCCAACATAAGGCTATCGTGCGTTTGAATGGCACAATTTGGAGTTCAGTTAGCGTTTCTATTTTTGTAGTTTGTAAATGGGTGAGGACTTTAACATTTTTTTTTATGTGCTTGCAGGGGAATATTTGCTTAATAAACTCAGGGGCTTTCCTTCAACAGCAGATGTGGCATTTCCAACATCCTTCTGCATTTTACCTGAACGTTTAATGTTGTAAACTTTGATCAGGAGTTAAATTCCACATGAGAGTGAAGAAAAAGCCCAGGAGAACTCCGTAGTTTGTTTGCCATACAGAAAGTTTGCCCCGCCAAGCCATTGGTACAAACCTGGCTGTGATTCAGAATTTTTCTTGCATTTTGCTTTGCACCCCCAGTGATGTGCCATCCCCCTGCTTCTCCCCTCCTTGCCCACCAGTGGTGGGTCTGAAAGAATATTTTCCTTTGGAATCGCACCCCTTTGCATGGCCATTCCTCACTGTCTGCTTGGGACTGGTGGTGTCAGGGAAGACGGATGTGCTTTGCTTTCTGAATACGTAATTCCCATTGCTTTGCAGATCCTCTGGATTTTTCTTCCCACTTGTGACATTCTTTTCATTCCTCCAAAGGTCATGTTTTTCTGACTTTCACATTTCTCCTTACACTGCGGTGTGTTATTACACTTAAGCTCTCCTGCTGTAGAGAAGGGAGGAACAAGGTGTGCATCTCCTCTGAAAGGGAGTGGGTAACCCCATCTGATGCCTGACCTGCAGCTGCGGTGGCTGGGTCCTTTGCAACCACACGTGAGCAATTTGATAAATGCTTCTGAACATGTTTAACCCCACAGACCAAATTAAATTATCTTTCAAATAATTGAAAATGTATTTCTATTAGGTCTCTGTCCCTGCTGTAAGCACTCTCGTCTCCCTATTCACAGCAGGGAAATCTGATTCTTTCTGCTTCTACCCGGCTGTGGCTGAGGCCATGGGGTTAGAAATAATCATTATTGGCACATCTGGGCCCTAGGAGGTGTACTAAACATTTTCCTTTTGAAACTAAGCACAAAAAATACTTTCCTTTTAAATGGCACAAAAAAATACACTCGCTTGGGCAGATCCGTGCTACCGCTTCCCCTACCACTTCACGATGCAGTTCATACTTCCCTGCCACAAATTCATGAAAAGGCTTCAGTTCACCCAAACACAAAACCCTGGTCTTGTAACCGCTCAGTTACAAACCAACACAGTCAATGTTGATTGCGAAATCCCATCGCTGGTGATGCATTCGCAGGATGTTGAAATTGTGCAGCCAAAGCGATACTGAACTTGCTCTGTATTTTGCAAATTAGACTCTCCCAAAGTAGTTCCCAGCTGTCCAAACAGAAGTGCTCCTTCCATAGTTGAATGAATGCAAGGATTACCCCCATCTGCTCACTGGCTTTCAAGGTTATCATCCAAATGTCCCAAGGCAAAAACCCTGAAAAACAAACCCCTGAAAGTTGCTAAATAAGAGGAAATTACAGCACATATCACATAACAAGTTCAAAAATGACAGGTGATCCCTCTAGCTACTAGTAACTAAGGCAGTAAGAGTCTATTTTCCACATGCAGCATTGGATCTCTGTCCTTACTGCTGCTTGCATTGTGAAAAAGCAGTAATTTAGAGCAGAAGTTCTGGTGCAGCTTGACTGAGCAGGGTTTGGGGATGAAGATTATCCCTTGAATATCATATCCAGCATTTACCCTTGGCTTGGGAGATTCTGCCGATTCACTTGGCATTTTTGGGTGGAGTTCATACTTTGGATGCATTTTTTTGTGAGACCTATGGCACAGAGCCGGATGGTCTTGTGATCCACTGGCCATATTGCAGCCCTGCAAGAAGCTGAGGTTGTTTGGTCTGCAGGAGTGGCAGGAGTCTACCCAGAATCTCAGACTTCCTTAGTGGCAGGCATATTTCTCTCACCAAGAGTGCTGATGTTGCTGTATTTGGGCTGCAGAGTGTCTCCGAGATAAACAAGAAGCAAACAAATCCATCTTCTGTTGGTGTTTTTCCATGTTGGGGAAAAAAATATAAGGACAGATATCTTGTAAAATATGAACTGATACATAGCATATTGATTTACTTAGACTGGAGGCAAATTTCTATCTGTAGTACAGATGCACGCTTCTGTGATGCTCGAATATACACATGGGTGTTTATTCCAAGGCAGCAGAGCCTGAAATGCTGTCACCCAGCATGAGCGATGAATCTGGTTGTGGCTGCAAAACATAGGGGTCTAGCTTTGCCCAGTGCTTTGGATCTCGGCTTGGAAGTAAGGCCAGCTTCCACATAGTATCCCATATCGAAGGGATCCCTTGGGGAAACTGTGGGAAAAAGAGGAGGAAGCAGGAAGGGAAAGACAAAGGTGATATCTGTCCTTCCCTGCCCCCAAACAAAACCTCTATGGATATTCCTGAAGATTTAACTTCAACAGAAAATTCTGCTTTTTTAATGTGTAGGTAGAGATCATATATAATTTAATCTCTTGACCTACGCTAACTATAGCTATTTTCTTTATACAGTGTTATTTTCATGAAAGGACAGAGATTAAGAGGTCTGATATTAATTTTTTTATATTTTATTGATTAGTCATCCACACAAAAAAGGGAAGAATCAATGTATTTTGTTCAACATGATTGAAGCTATAGAGCAGAGTACTATTTATGTACAGATAAGTGAGACAGGAGTGGTCTTTTGTAACAGAAATCAATTCAGTGTAGTAACTCAGAAATACTTTGAGCAGAAAAAGAGTATGTTTAGATTCTCATTTACTGAACTTGAGTGGGTTTGCAAAATAAAATTTATTTTCCTGCAGTGATGGGTGAAGGTACTTGTTGCCAGATCCAGTGTTCAATATAGTTCACAAAAGCCTTTCCTGGAGAAGTTTAGCAAGAGAGCGGCATCACCTCTACAGTCTGTCCTGCCGCCAGACAGTCGCACTCAGCTTGTGCTGAACCCCCCAGGCTGATACGAGTGATGGCATTTGAACTTTTGCATGTTTATTTTAATGCACAAGGGTCACATTTCTTCCTGCTTAAACTCCACATGATCCTATGGAAAATGTAAAAAGGTATGTTGGCTTTTCTTTATACCCTTTGGTAAGCAAGCAATTTTTAAATGGGCTGAGGAAATGAACCTTTGAAAAGACAAAGGAATGCTCAGCCAGCAGAAACATCGTGTATCACTGAGGTTGAATGAAACTCCAGGAAAACTAGTGACATGCTCAGCTTAGCTAGATTGAAACAGGCAGGCTGGGGTAAAGCATAACTTTAAAGAAAAAAAAAAAGAGAGAGAAAAACAATCTTACTTTAAAATTTTACTTTCGCAAGAGATGTAACAAAAAGAAATTGCTTTCAAAAAGAGAAAAAGACCAAATAGAATCAAATCAACATAAAATTTTTTCATTACATGCGGCTTTTTTGAGATGGGTCAAAAGCTCTCTTATTGATGGGGAAAAAATATATTCTGCTGATCAACTGGCAAACCTCAAGAATAACATGTTGATTGAGCTGAAATACTATTTTGGAGGAGAAAAAAGTTTCAGTTTATCATTATTGAAAGGAATGTCTGGCTAGTTTTGTTCTGAAAGGATCTCTTTTTCCCTCTGAGTACATCACTGCCTGAAAAGAAAAACAGCAAAATGAGCAGATTTCACCTGATCTAAAAACAAATCTAAAAAAAATGAAATATTAAACTTCTCTACGGCTCTTGTTTGCTGTCATCTTTTTTTCTTTTTAAGAAATTCTGTCAAATTCTAGCTACTTTTTATGCAACAGGATTTGTAACATTTTATGAACCTTTACATTCAAAGTAAACAGTGCTAAAAACAGGAGTGTCAAAAGTCAACTTCTATTCCTTGCTTCTGGAAGAAAAAATATTTTCTGTGCGGTGCACAGATTTTCCTCTATGAATGAAGGCTCTCTCTTTCCCCTCTCCATTATTTTCCACCTCTCCCCTCGGAGCTAGCAAGTTGTCCAAATGACTGGAGCAGATGAGATTCCCGCAGGAGCCAGGACCACCGGGCGGTCCCCAGGCACAGGTGAATTTTCTCATCACACGATAGCTCATCACATAGTTCTCCTAATAAAGCTCATACTCTTGCAGTATCTCATAGCGTTGTTAGCAGTTTATCTTCCTGCTTTCAATGCAATTCTAGAACTGGCTGAATGAAATTTAAAATAAACTTAAAAAAAAACATGAAGCAAAATAAGTCCATCTGGGTGAATACAGCTACTCTTTAGTCACAAACTCCCTGCCTTTGGGGAAAATTAAGCAAGTTGAACAGTCATATTTTTAAATGGTTTTAGTATGTAACATTGTAGTTAACAGTTACTGAGTGGATTCTATTACGGTCAAGCACCACACAAACTGGTAGCACAACTGAGCATTTTTTACATTCATCTCCAAATACATTGTACTAAAAAAGTAGGCTAAAATCTAAAGGCCATTTGTACATTAGAAGGTTTACTACCAGAATTGCTAGGTCATTATTAATTTATTGGACTACTTTTAGGTTCAACTTGGATATTAGAGTTCTCGTTGTAAAATACTTCCATTTTTTCTTCAACATTGCTTTGAGATGAATCTGCTTCGGAGCTGTGTCAAAATAGCTCGCAATCGGGAGAAACTTAAAAATTTTTAAGTCGAAAGTCTAAAGAGCCTCAATATGCTGTATAAAATTGTTCTGAGGATAGAACTTCCTACTATGGTACCCTGGAGCATTCAGTCACTTTCACTAAATCTCCTTTAATAATTTCTCACTTATCCTTATTATTACTAACAACCAGAACATCTCAAGGCAATATCAGAGTAAAGTCTTTGACTAGATGCAGGAGTAAGGCTTATTTGAAAGCTAACATGAACGAAAAGTAATCCCAATGTGAACTTACTGGGGAAAGTGACTTTTTTTGCATGAATTTTTGGATGGCTGGTGTCAATTCCGCCAAAAAAGTCAAGGTTTCTTTGATTTCAAGAAGCGGTGTCATAGGGTAACTATACTGAGAACGGAGTTTTGGATGTCTGTTTTTCTCATCTTTAAAGCTTTGCTTTTATTAGTTTTCTTTCTTTATCTCTGCAAAGGCTAGGTTCAGCTTCTGCTGGGAATATCTACCACTAAATAATTTCTGACGGATATGGATGTGGGTTACTTGACTTTTTCTCAGTCCTTTGAAAAAAAATACCTAACCACTACTTTCCATTGAAATATATCCTGTGAGTCCAGTTAATGGATTTCGCGTACTTTAAGTACCTTGTGTTAATTGCAAAACCCTTTATTGATCGCCGCCACGTGATGGAGAATTCAAGCTGGAGAGCGCTTCCTTGTCTCCAGCTGGATGACAGATTTGTCCTGATTTACGATGCATGTATACAGATAGTGATAGCAGACCAATGCTTAATTCTTACCCAGTTAATTATCTGAATAAATAAAGATAATTCCCTGTGTGAAGTGAGTTAGATCAAAGGAAAAGATTGGCCAACAAGTCTTTCAGCACCTTTCGTGGGGTTGACTCTATACCACACAGACCATAAAGCTATTCCCAGGTTCTCCTACCCAGAAACTTCATTCTTATGAGTTCTGTGGTTCCAAAGGTATTCGATTCCCTAAAATTGATTTTCCCATGATCAATTTGTTTAAAAATGTGTGGGCTTAAGAAAACCCTTAAAGCATTTCCTCGCGCTTTAGCCCAAGTGAAAAGATTCAGTCTCAGGACTATACCATTAGTGAATGTGCGTTTCTTTCAGTGAAAACTGTTCCCAGTCCCAGTTGAAGCCATTTTATTCTGCAGAAAAGGATGCTCCTGGGAGCATGGTATGTGATAAAGAAGGACAAAATCAGGAAGAAACTGTTTATTTTTGCTGTCTTTCTGGGTTTTTTTGTTGTAGGATTGCCAGCAAGAGTTCTCAAACAAGGTTTGGGGAGAGTGAGGGAAGGTAATTCTCTCTATGGTTGCTCTTTTCTCATAAACCAACACTCTGCTTTGCTACCAGTCTGTCATAGATGAGATTTAATCTATATAAAACTCTTGACAACTGCAGTGATAATTTCAGTCTCCCAGTTTATGAGATTATAAAAGGCAGTTTACCCTCGCCAGTCAGTAAAGGGCTGAGTTTGGGCATGCTGCAGTCGATAATTCAGACTATTCATTTTGAGGCTAAGATCTATGCTGAAGCCTGGTAGTGCCTTGTGACCAGGTTATATGTTATGAATATATGGCTTTGACAGAAAGAAACAATTTTATATCAAATTGTTGGTGCTATAACACAATGAAAAGGATAATACACCCAACATAACTATTGCTGGATATTGGAGGGGGGACGGGAGCATAGATATAGTAATCACTGGATTGCTTTAATATAAAATAATATAGCTAGCAGGACCGTAGTACAGAAAACAGCAGTTCCTTGCCTAAAATGAGCCTTTTGATTGAGCACAACGTAATGCACAAAGCTTGTGAACTAGGGCGGCTTTTCTCATGTGGGCTCCTGCCACCTTTCTATGCAGACAGATGTGCAGATGAAAACCGATAGAGACTTCACCACGCCAGGGCTGCGCAGCGAAGGCGTCCTGTGCTGACGGGCGTGGGAAAGAGCCTGTATCGTGTTGCCATCCTTACCCTTGGCAGCCCGGCCACCATTTACAGCAGACATTGCTGATAGCAAGCGAAGTACAGCAGTGATTGGGGAGTTAATGGAGCAGAACCTATTTTTCACTGTTTCTGTCAGTACTTCACGGCACTGAGGGGAAAAGAGAGCTGTAAAATAGTAGAGCGTGACTTTTGAACCACCATTTTTGCCTTCCCTCCTGTGGCTCTTGGTGAGGCTATTATGAATCTTGAAAGTTTTATGATTCACAGGTGTTCAGGCATCAGCTGCCAGGGTGCCCGACTCTCCTTGCAGCTCAAGGAGAGTATCTTTGACTCTATAGACTTCCAAAAGGCCTCACTCCTTGGTTCACTCCTGGGCTGCTCGATCAGGCAACAATATTTTTATTAAAATACTTGTGACTCTTTCCAATCTGTCTTGGAAATTCTAGTATTTGGCAAAGTAAAACCGGTAACCCATTTTGCCAAGGCAGCGTGGGCAAGAGCCTTCTTCTAGTGATCACCATCTCTGGGTGCGAGCTGTGCTTCAGGGAGCGCACGCGAACTCAGCCCGGGTGGAAGAGCCCTCAGGAGGGAGGACACTGAAGTACATCCTTTTCCTCTTCCCAAACGTGAAGTTTCATGAAACCTGGAGGACAGCAATTATGTCTTCTATTCTGTCCAGTTTGGTTGAACTGGGTCGAAGACTTCAAATGGAAGAGAAGGAGATTGCTGGAGGGAGAGAGGGATGGCTGAGCAACAGTCTGTATCTCCATTCCCCAGAAGCCAGGGTAAATCACACCAAGTCTTCTCTCAGAGTACTGACTTCTCAAGGGGAAGGTAAAGGCTAAGGTTTAGATCTTTTCCTGATTGATAGGACTCCGGCCCTTAATAAGAAAAGACACAAGATGTTGTTAAGCCTTACAGAAGGTCCAGAGACAGCAGTGTAGTCCTGACAATGCTGCACTCAGGGGTCCAGAAATGTGACAACAGAAGCAGATAAATCTTTTAATTAAATATTTCACATATCAGTTGCAATTATTTGCAATTAGCACTAATGAAGAAAGGATGCTGCAAACAAGCAATATAATCTGCTGATAAGCATTTTTTAATTAATATGAATAGCATGGATAGGGCTAATCGACTCAGTTTTTTTAAACACTTTGGGGTTGACTCTCCTATTTTTTGAGGTTTTCTTGAATTCAATTCAGCTCCTCTCCTGCCCACCCCTCCCTCTTCCATTGTAACATTTTTTACTAGTTGTGATTAAAATATTTTGAATATCTGAATCTCACTTTTATGCAAGAAATAATATTGTTCCAGGTTTATATTGTATATTATTTTATTTATGTATGTTATACATTAGGTTTTTTATAAAAATTTATAGACTTATACCTACTTTTCTTGATTCACATAGTTTTAGACAGACTTACTGACAAAATTAAATTCTTGCCTCGTCTCTGTTGCTGTAGTTCCGATTATTAACAGTACGACTGAAAACTGGATGTTTGTGAGGCATAACAGTAAAAGCAAATGCACTACGCCATAGGAATAGAAGTTCAAATGCCAAACCCATCAAGCTGAATCTTCTTGTATTCTCAGATATTGGCATTCTTTATCAATATTTAGGATTCTTTTTAGGCATCCCAGGCACAGAATGTTGTGTAACTTCTTGTGAGGAATCCAATATATAATTTTCTACAAAAGATGGCTTTGCCAACCTGAATAAAGTCTTCAGAATAATAATAAATCACATCCAGGGGATTTACGTGAATGTTTTTTCTCTGTAGCCATTTCATGTAGTGCATGATGTAGCAATCATATTTTTGTTCTGGGCTGGCCTGGGGTCTCTGAGACCCAGCTCAGCCCTTCATGTACTATTTTGGCTTTCTGTTCCCACTGCCGGTTCTGTGCCAATTCAACTATTCTGTAAAGATTTGTAGAAAAAAGTGAAGTCAAGTGCATGATTTTTACAGGTCCAATTTTTCCTTGAATTGGATACAGGCAACTTGATCATCTTTTGCAGAGCAATGCAGGTGATGGGAATTTTTAGAGAAAAAAAACCAAGTCCAGTATTAGACTATAAAGTTTCGGAATGATGGCACAAACTAGAAACACAATCCTGGTAATCATGGCCCTCTCACTGCTTCTGGTAGCAGAGTGAATTTGTTTTACAATTTGAGCGTCAGCCTTTTCATTTGATTTAATTTAATCCACTGCCATAGCTGTGGGACCTCGATGACTCCTGAAGGTACAGTAAGTGCTGCCGCTGTTAAATAGTGTCTTCATTCTCTTGCTTATCAGTACAGAAGAGAGTATGCACAACTGCATTAAAACTTGAGAAACGTTGAGTAAAAAGATCATCTTTTTTCGCACAGTCTCATTTAGACTTCTAAAAGCCATCAGAGAGGATAATTACATCAGATCCAGCCCCCAGATCTAGGACTGACAGATAGCCTTAATTCCCTTTTGTGTCTGTGGAACATGTGAGCATTAAGCACATTTCAATATCAGTCCTTGGACAGGAGATCATAAGTCTTTCCATTACTAAAATTACCTATTTTTAAAACATGTTAGGCAATAGTACTTAAGGAGAGGAAAAAAAAATTAAATCATAAAACCAAATAACAAATATTTTCTCTGACTATTTTAGGTGAGCAGCATGTAGTCATTGTCATGATAAATCATAAAGTGTCCAATCTCGTGAGCTGAAGGGACCTTTGTGCAATTCGAGGAATTTTAGCGCGCAAAATGAACAGTGAGAGAACAACAGTTTTATTGAAATGCCTACATTTCGAAAACAGATTGTGTGGTTAACTGGCAAATTGGTGAGTCTATAAATAAAGTATGTAAGAAGCAGCAGACTATGAGCTCCTTGTTTTACACCCAGAGAGTTTGTCCCTATAAGTAAATATGTTTTAAAAGCTTCTGTGTAGTTTGATAAGAACTGCCTTTCCTAGTCGTTTCAGCATCTGTTTGAAACTACATTACGTAGTAACAGCACTAAATCTCATTGTGCCGGTGATCTTATCGGGTGATGTGTTCTAATAAATATATTTGCTGTTAGCTTTGGTTTATAACTCTAGGGGCCCATTTGCCTCTTGGTGGAGGTAATTAGAACAAAAATTCTCTCGCTTGATAACAGATTTTGCACAGCTCACAGAATACTGAACACACTGGTAGACAAGTATGAATTTCATTCTGTACATTGCTAGAAGTACTTTACTTTGCAGGAGGATCATCGACCTAAATGGAACAGGACTAGAAAGGAGGTGGAAAATTACTATGAATTAGATTTATTTATTTATTTAAAATACTTTACGACCTACTCTTTTTTTCCTCATAGGTTTTATTAAGATTTGCTGAGAATTGTAAGTAGGGAATTCAGCCATGTATGGTCCACACAAACCTTGTGTGAAGAGTCCTTCAGAAAGGACTGTCTGGATGTTTCGATCTGGAAACCCTTTCGGGCAGGTGGCTGCTATGCCTAGCTCTGGGGCAATAACTCCTATGGGCTGGAAATGACATTTTCCACTTCCCTCAGACCACATGCAACTTTGGGGGAAGTCAGGATTTTGTACATCTAGGTCTCTTTAGAGCATCCAATGGTCTGAAATTACTGAATGAAGTTTTGTCTGAGCTCAGGGCTGGATTCTCTCTTGCCCTTAGCTGTGGGCTGAAAGTAAATACGAAGATTTTCCTTCCTAGTCTTCTGAAGCCATGCCAGACCATTCTTTCTGGCCTTCCCTGGGAGGTGGAAAGCAGAGGACCTTCTGCTGTCACCTGTCAGTGATATTTGTTAGCCCTTTTCAAAGGAGGAAGAACCTGTTATATATAAACGTTCTATGGATGTTGCACCTTGTAGAAAATGGAAAATTGTTGCATCCGGAAAATTTCTAACACCTCGTTAAAGTCAGTGGACTCTGGATAAAGCCTAGAAACAGGTTAGGAAAGTATGATGGTAAACTGGTTGGTGATCAATGAGTGAATAATACATGATTGCAGCAGAAATTAATCTGTTTTGAGGCTTTTAAACCAAATTTTGTTTTCTTATGACCTAATGGCAAAGCACCGAACCAGATGCTGTCCTTTTTTTCTGGAAGGGTTAAAGAGCATCTTTGTGTTTCTTCAGTAAAACCAAATCTTATATGCCTTTAAAGCGGAATTTGTTTGTTGCCTGCATGCTGGTCTTTAATACAGGCAGGGGGGGAAAGAAAAAAAAACAACAAGCCAACAAAAAGACATATTAGTGACAGAAGTCAAAATTAGGCAGAACCAGGAGATTTAGAAAACCTGCCCAGTAAGAAGGACATTTACTAGAAGTCACTCGGTGCTGAGAGAGTGCCATTTAGAGATAAAATGAAGACTTTGAGTTACAAAACATCCCAGAAACTTGAGTCCCAGCTTGCTGAGAAAAATACAGCACTGTAAAATTAAGAAGTAATCTAGCCTAGGTTTTTCAAAGCCTGCACTACTTCAGTTAGCGGCTGGTGTCTGACTTCAGCAGCTCAGAAATCCTGTGTTTGTCCTTGCAACAGCAGATAACCCAGCCCAAACCTGGAAACTATTACGAGCAGAAATAGTGGTTATTCTACTAATTCGGTGCTATTAACTAGCTGAGGTAGTGACGTGGTCCTCAGCCGCACAGCAGCTGAGCACTGCCGAGAAGTGGATTTCCATTTGCAGCTGAAGCTCATGGTGCCCGTGGCCGTGCTCTCTGCCCGGCGCCGTAGCTGAGCTGCAGCCCTACATACCGTGAGGTCTGGAGATACGCAACTTCCCAGAGTCATTCTCTAGCTGGATATCAAAAGGTGCTGGACAATTGAAATGTTTCTTATTAAGTGCTGGTTAATAATGAGAATACCCTCCTTACCCCGTGTCACACCCAAATGTAAGTGTTTAGGAGTGTGACCCTGGAATAAAGGGCAGATTCCCCCAGGTCTTTTAGGTATAGGAAAATCTAAATAAGAAATTTGACAGGCTGACCTGAGGGTAAAGACCTGAGTGGAGAAATTCAAAGTATATGAAAAAGAGAAATTTATAGTAGTTCATAAATCATCCCCATTGGACCTTATTTCCAGATCCTGTGCATCCAGAACCCCCATGCTCCTGTATGTACAGTAGATATGGGATGCTCATAAACCAGCATGGCACAGGTGCAAATCCCTTTGGTCTGTGTTTTGTAAACTCTTGTTTCCAGGTTTCTCCCTGCTCCCGAAGTGAGAGAAGTGGCACAGCCATCTCGCTGAGCTCTGCAGATGGGTTACCCGTCTTAGCGTTTAGCTGCTTCTGGTGCCTGGGGGTTGGATTTTCCTTTCCTCGGCTAGCCAGGAGCAGCAGTCGTGTTTTGGGGACTGATCCAAACCTCATGGTTAAATGCACATGGGCAGAGCAGGAATCTCCCTGGCCCTGGTCCACTGCAGCAGGATGAGTGCGGGAGCCAGCGCATCTGTTACCCTCTCTGACTTTGAGGGTCTATTGAATTTATTCCTCTCTTCACCAGCTATTCCTTGAATCTCTGCAATACATGCTAACAGACAGCTATATGTCAGTGCTACAAACGCTATGTGGGAACTTCAAAATAGATTTGGAAAGAAAAAATCTGCTTTCTGTGCTAGAAATAAGTTTTCTAGGTGTGAACTCTCTCTGCCATTTGCCTTGAACTCTCATGAAATCCGTTATTTGAAAGAAACAGATGAAAGTTTCAAATAGGAATATATTTCAATTTGATTACATTACCCAAATACTAGGAAAACATTTATATATGCACTATTAAAGTACCTTTATAAAAATCTCCATTTGATCAAATGGGAGTGAAATCATACACTGCTGCAGCTCTGTGTAGTAGTGTCAATATTATTTGAAATTTTTTGTAGACTTTCCTCCCACAGAATTTGAAAGTCAGACTTTCTGGAGGCTTTGACAACCACTCCCTAGACTTCCAGAACCCTATATCATATGTACAAAAAAATACCAACAGGATGCTTACCTTATTTCTCATAGCTCTTCTCTACAGCTCCTAGTCTCCTAGTCTGTCAATTTAGGAACAGACCTTTCAAAAAATCTTTCACACTTGCAGAAAGCAGAGGGATTTAATAGCTGGGTCCAGAAGCTGTGACGTGTTCTGGTCTTTTCTTCTGAGAGGGAATTGAATTTTCCTCAGGCTGGCCTAGATGGAGCGTATCAAGTGAACCTTCCATGATGAGGCACCACAAGTTGGTTTTGGAGACCCAGAGAGGTAAATGGACCTGTGTGAGGTCATCCTGTGACGCTGTTTGTCATCTAGAAAATTAGATGCCTCAATGGCTTTGTTTTCTGCATTTTTAGTCCCGAGTCTTGCATTTTTGCTAAAGCACTTGAAATCACTGAGATTAACTAGGGTAAACCCAGGTAACTAGTCAACATGAATCAGGGTGACAGAACTGCATCACAAAGTCTCATATTTCAAATTACTTTTAATAAGCTAATTAAAATTAATTTCTTCTTCTTTGGAGAGTCTAGACTGGAATGTGTATTTTCATCTTTGGCATCTAGCCCTTCGTCTCTCCTCGTTTGCTTTGAAGTCAGTCTTTACAGCACTGACATTAGCTAAAAGAGCTACATTAAGAAAGGGGAAAAGCTCTGCTTGTGTATTACACCCCAGGATGGTTAGCTGAATTTTATAAACACAGCTTTGGTAGAAAAATATTCATTAATCAGAGATGCAGTAAAAAAGGTATAGTTTGTGTGAAAGCCCTCAGAGACATTATAGAGCACTTCTCTTTCCTCTTTAATGACTATGTGCTAATATGACCATTGACCTGCTACACATTCCTGTTTATAGTTTTTTATTAATTTTTGGTCAAATACAGTTAAAATTCCGTACATTTCATTTTGTATATATATTTATATTTGAGTCTGAAGTAAAACCATGACTTAATCTAAAAATGGAACCATACAAAATGATTGACAGCTGCTCTGGTTTCTATTAAACTCTTTGGAAAGGCTCAATATTGGCTAAGGATATGATTGTCTGCACTGATGTCCATCACAAGTCAGCGTTTGCCAAGAACTGCCACGTGCTACCCTCTGAGATACTGCAGTTTCATAATATAGTAGATCATTCTTGTCGTACCTGTGCTGTTATTTAAGACACAATACTGACCTTGAACAGTGATTATTGTCTACTATCTGCCTGAAAGTGCCTATCACACAATGGAACTATAGAAATAACAATAATACATGATCTACATGCCTTAATTATCATTGAACAAACTTGTTTCACCATTTAGGTATTGAAAGGTTTGAAGACCTTTTCTTCAGCATTTTCTAAGTCTACCTACAACTGTCTTAGGACACCTGTTGGGATAATACTTGAACACCATACAGAAGACACAATAATATGAAATACGTTTGCCTTTCACTTGCTTTTAATTGCTTTCTTTATTTAGATTATTAAAAGGAAAATATATCTGGTTTTAAAGACATTTTCTTCTTTTCACAACCAATGTTTCATCCTCCATGGTCCTGCAGTGAATGAATTATTGTGGATTTATGAACATATTAATCATCTCCATGGAAACAGTTTGCAGTTTCACAGCACAGGAGTTTGACTTCCCTGCATGACAATGAAAAAGGAAGGATCTGAAAAAGGGTAGTTAAGGGGAGATAAAACACCCCTTCCAACTCAGGCTCAGTGAAAAGTTATCAACAGCCGCTGTCTACTCCTCCGTCTGGGAGAGAAATCAGCCCTGCCAGTTTATGGGTGACTAATAGCGACCACAAGACCTTTGCAATCTGCAGGCAAGAGCTTAGGTCATGTGTTGTACAACAGACTCATCGTGCCCTCCGTGAAAGACCGTGTTTGTTAGGGTAAATTTGTAATTTTTTTTTTTCTGCAATGGTGTTATTTGAGGAAGTAACTATCTGGTTATATATTTGGCAATGGTTTGAAACTGTGGGCCTCAGTAAATGAGACATATTAACTGCAGAGGAAAAAGTGTCTGGTGTGACGCTGAACAGAAGTGTCGCTCAATAAGACAAATATCAGGTGTTCAGTATAAGGGAAGGAAAGTAAATGAAATTTTTAAAGATATTGTAATACATCAAAACTCAAAGAGAGAGGAAAAAATAGTAAAAAGAAAACCCTCACATTTTTTTTTAACTAAGGTCTGGAACGTTGTAGGACAATCTATTTCCTCCTCGTCCGTTCAGATGAGAAGGCTTTTAGGTGGAAGCACGGACCTAATCCCAAGGAAGGGACTTGGTTCCACAGAAAATGGCATTCCTCTGAGTGTCTTTGACCCTAGACTTCAGGGTGGTACCAGCCCCTTGTCTTTAATTGCTTGTCTTTAATGGGAGTTTCTTGACAAACAATCTGTGGGACACCACTGAGGTACAGGGGTAACCAGAAAGGAAGTATCTGTAAAATTAGGGGAATGAAAAGTGTCTCCCATTGTATTTCATGGTCTGATCCTGAGGCTTCCAAATCCTGCAATTATTTCTTTCAAGAGGACTTATGAATGTCCTTCTTTACTTAAAAAATAGGATTATGTTTCCTTTAGGCTGCAGTTATCAGATCCTAAAATAGCTGTTAGGAGCATATCAACAAACAGTTGAATGAAAAATGCAAGAAAAAATGACATTACATTGATGTAATGAACTCAGCTCGTAACAGAAACCTGCTGTGAGCTGTTCTAAAGAGATTAGAAAAGAGTATAAATTGAATGGCAATCACCTTTCTAAGAAAAGAAGGAAAAAGTATATTGTGCAAACAGAAAAGAAGCAGATGATGATGACTATGGTCTGTTTTCATCATTATTCTGCTCTAAAAGTAGCTTAACACTGTTTTTTGCTAAATACATTTACAGAAACAAGCCACTGTATATAAATAATCTACATTAGGATGGTCTTTGGGTTTTCCTGTCAGGTCAGCAAGGACATGAGCAAGGGAGATTTCTGCTATCCTCAATTCAAATGGGTATCTCATACGGATATCACTATGAGACAAACTGATACAGTGAAACTTCCAACCGTCATCGTGTTGACTGAGATATCCCTCCAATGGCGGTGATAGCTAGATGTATGTGATCAGATAATTATTAAATGGAATAACTGTACATGCAGATAGCACGTGTTGCAGTGCCATGCCTTTCTCTGGATGCTGGCATCCACACAGCAAGTGGCTGGATATTCATTCCCATCCACTAGTTCACCACCCATGACCTGAAGCCCTGTAATAGCCTGAAAACAGAGAAGATGTCTGGTGATGTGAAAAAAGCCGAGAACTGCTCTTTCCTTTATAAATGTTACATACCTGTTTTCCAGCATTTCTTTGGACTTGGTGTCGGTCACTTTGAGGGTGCATGGAAAGTGCCCGTTGATGGGGTGCCGAGTGCAGTGCTGCAGGTGGTGGGGAAAAGTGAAGGACCAGCAAGCTGAACCAAAATCTATGAATTTGGAAATTTTAGCTTTGTTTTGACTTGCTTTCAGATTAGCTAAGTCACTCTTTCTGGGTCTTGATGTCACCAACACTAAGATTTAACTTCCCAAATGCACTCAGCTGATTAATTAAACAAATTCTGTAAAGCTATACATAGAAAAAAAGACAAAATTCCATACAAGTATAAAACAACATGAGTTATAATGGTATGCATCTGGCTCCTGCTTAGAGCTACACACATTGTGATGAATTATGTTTATTTAAGTCTCTTACTATTTTTTCCCTGGTTATTTAGCTGGGGCGCAATGCTGCAGTGCACTGCTGCGTGGCTTCCAGAGATAAACTGGCTCCTTCGTGACTTTGTGCTAAACATTTTAAATATACCAATGATTTTGTGAGAATTTCATAACCCTTCTCGTTCACCAAAACAAGAACAAAAAAATCAAATCCCTACTTGCTGCCTACCTAGCGATGCACTCAACAGAAGATTTAGCTACATGGAAGTTGTTACTGGTGTATTTACAAAACAGATTACATGATTTCATGTGATACGGTACTCTGGCAGGGAATTAATTAAAAATAGCCCGCCTATTATTCATGTCTGCTAAGACTTTGGTCTTTACTGGTCTTCTGTTTTGTCTTTAGGCAGTACGTGTTTGTCCTTCACCATTAGAGTTCTGGCCATACTAAGTTCTTGCATTCCCTGTGGTTGCTGTCTTCACTGTTCGGGTTATCCAAAGCTAACCATGTCTGTCAGCAGCTGCCCAGCACTCATGAAATGGGAATTAGCTCTGAAGTATTAGGCTAAAGCATAACTAACACTTGTCCCAGAAACGGTAGTCTTAGAAATTAATTATGGTTGTAAAGCTGCCAATACTTTCTTTTCATAACATTCAGTCTTATTGCTGAGGCAGAACTGATCTCTACAGCTGAAGTTCTTCATCTTAGTAATAGCCCCCTAAGTCACTCTTTGGTGATGAGCAGATTCTTTATTAACCTGAATGTGAACACCCCACAGCCTATTACAATGTGTCAAATCCTTTTAATGAATATTTTGAGAATGGTTCCACTAATCAGAGCTGTGGTTGACTACACCCTTAAAAACTGCGTGTGAATTGAAGGAAAGTGTGAAAATTGGTCAAGTCAAGAAAGAATGGAATATACTTTGGCCCACCAACATTTAAGATGAGAGGAGTTTTAACTTTTATTGAGACAGATTCTTTAAAGGAGTGAATTTGTTAAAATCTGTAGATTTTGAATGTTGTTGTGTTTGCTTGATAATTCCCTGGACCTTGTCAATATCTTATCTATACTATGTGAAGAAGTAAATATACTCTGTATATAACAAACTAAAAAAATTCTAGTGATCTTATTAGAAACCTCCTGAAGTGGAAATCAGTTAGAGGAAGATAGCAAGGTCACCTTACCTCATTAACTCTATGTATGCATGCCATTACTCTAGGTAAAGATGCAGCATCTAAATGAAACCACTTTTTGGGTTAAACCATGTTCTTAGGGTAAAACACGTGTATACCCATCAAAGAGGTACAGTATAAGCATTAAAGCAGAGGGCTGGGAACTGAGATGACCGGTGCTCTCTTTCTCGTGATGCGCTGCAAGACCTTCAGCAAACCACACAAAACTGCACTTTCAGAAACGGTTTCTTATTTTCATTTCTTCTACTTTCCAAGCACCCTTTATTCATTATGTGAATGACTTTAAACAACAAGATACAAAGATTGTGCCAGTTGCATGACGCAAGGAAACACTGAAAAATAGGGCCACAAAACAGACTTTTCTATCCGTGTCCTCTGCAGTTTACAGTGGAGATGTAACACTCACCTGCCTAACAGGCCTTTACCAATCTCAACTGCACTTACAGAAGTTCAGCTTCCAAGAAAACCCAGGGAGATACACCACACTATTTACTGCTGTTTGAGTCAAACCATCTATTATAAATACACCCTGCAGAGTGTCAGGAGAGAAGTGTGGTGGTGCTTGCTCTCCACCCTTTGCAGTGGGCTGCTGGCAGGTGCTTGCCTGGATGTCCCTACAGCTGGAGGCAACCTATCTGCATTATCTGTCTCAGCTGTGACCACGCAGAAACAGCTGCTGCCAGCAGAGCACCTTGGGAAGGGAGAGTGCTCTGGGGAGAAGATTTATCAGAAAAGGAAAGGGGCAAGTAGTAAAAGATAAAGCATAGTCATTCATTTTTGGCGTGGAGGCTATAGGATGAAGCTTACAGAAGGCTTGGGTGGTTCTGTTAGCCTGTTTCTGGGAATGGTCAGTCTTTGCTTTCAAGGTAAGGAGTCTGAGTTTTAATAAACCTCTCACTGAATAGGAGATTGAGGCTGGATTTGCTGTCCCTGGGGTGTTACCATCTTTCAGCTGCTCTAGGAGAAATGAACTGCCCAGGGTTGCCAAGTTCAGCTTGGTTGCAGTGGCTGTATGTATACCTAGGAGCTGTGTCTATGATATGAGATGCAGCAGCCTCCTGGGTCTATGTGTGAGTGTAGGCTCTACCTTGTCCTGGTGTCTGGATGGGAGCTGGGTACTTGCTTTCTCTTGTGCTTTGTGAAGCAGTTCTGGAGGAAGGAGGTTTCCAAGTTGTGCCTTCAGCCTCGGGGTGGCTTCCTACCAACATTTGCCTTTCCTTGGTTGAATGGAGTTGTAGGAAGGGGCCTTGAGAAGGGGCACATGGCTGGCTGCTATGGCCAGGGGCTGTAAGATCTTCCCCAGACCTCTGTTTTCTTGGTTTTAGCTGCCTCTATCTTCATTCTTGTTTTGAGCTCAAAATCTTGCTATATTGAAGCCTCCTAAAATTCACTGTCCTGATGTTGGATTCTGGCTATTGCTTATGTGAGGGGTAGTGGGTCACATACTTGGTAATAAAATGTGTTACCTGTGAGTGCCCAGAGCAGTGCAGTGCGCTGTCATTATTCAGCGTTGCGATGGGGTAAAGAAGGGTAAACAAGAAAAAACATGAGCAGGACATGCAGTGTGGAAGAAAACCTGGGTGGATACAGAGAGATGGAGAGCAGTCTGTTGCTGGGTCCTCTTTCATGAGAAACATCACATAGCAGTAAGATGACTGCTTTTATTTCTCTTCTGCACTGATCCTTACACTTTCCCCAACTGAGAGTTTTCAGGCACCTTGTATCTAGTGCAAACTAGAAGAATCAGCTCTTTCCCAGTACAATTTCCTTTCCTTAGATCCCCAAAGTGGTCAAATAAGACTACTTAAGGCCAACTGTAGGTCCTGGTGGAGCAGCCTTATAGCTTTGAAGGATTCAAAGCAGATGTTTGTCTTGATCCATGGCTGCTGAGCCCAGAGAAATTTTTCTGGCTGAATATAACAGTACCAAACTTCTTCCCTCTGATCTTTAGAGAAATATTTTCTGCTACTAACTTAAGTAGCAATGGACCATCTGGTGGTACCAGGAAAATTGTATATTCCCTAGCAGTATTTCTAATAAATTGAGGTTTTGAAGAGGGAGAGATTGGACAAGCATGCAGTTCATTCCTAGGTATTTCCCACAGTGGACAGACTTGATCTGTCAGCCAGTGTTTACAGCCTGAAGGATCAGGCCCTTGTTCTGAAGCATGAAAAATTTGATAATTATAAACAATGTAGCAGCTGAAAAAACCCCACAACCAACCAACAGTATATCTCTCTGAGTCAGGTTTGGTTGTTGAACCACAAGCTCCTCCAGAATCAACGCTCTAGGACTGGGACTTACCTAAGTGTCTGTGACCAATATTTTTTTTACCTTCCCTCCCATCCCTTGTGTTCACTGTATGTGGAAGGCTGGAGGCTGTGCTTTGTAAGAACCCATTATGTTTTCAACTCTAGGCTTCTGAGCTGAAGCTCGACAGGATGTAGGAAAAAAAAACCCACTAAGAACACAAAACCCCTGAGGGGCAGATCCCCTGAAAGACCCGATTCATGGATTAGTACTTAGTCCTATAGAACTTGCAGTTAACTTGTCTGGAAAGGGAATAAAATCAGTCATAGGCAATGTGTCATATACCTGAGAGACTGAAAGATAATCAAATTTAAGATGTTCAGCTTGCTTTCCTCCTACTTATCAGATCCTCCAAATTCCTATTGATTGGAACAAAGTCAGCTCTGTGGGGGGAAAACAGAATACAACCATTTTATTTTAATTATAAGGAACTGTTGCCCTGTGTTTTGTTCAAGCCAATGCAAGACCTGAGCTCATAATTGGTACCATCTTGAGCGTTTTAAATGTTCTGCAGAATCCTTATGGTAAGAGGAAAAATATGAGACATAAAGAAAAATGAATTTGTGTATATGTATTAGATAACATGTTTTTTTCCTTGCACTTCCAAACTGATGACACTCACTGGTTCAGGCAACAGGTGTCCACATAGATGCAACGACAAATTCTGAACTTCAGTGACAGGGAAAATAATCGTAGCTGTTCTACTAGATGCTGTAATTTAGCTCGGCAAAACAGTACTGTTCTCTCCATCTGACCATGTATCTAGCGGAGAATGAGTGACACTACTATTGTTTGTGTTGTCATGAAATTGTTCAGCTACCTCTGTAGCTCAGCTGCATAATCAATCATTTCCAACAATTAAAACAATGCAGTTCGTTGGCAGCTGACAACCCAAAGTGCCAGCTGCCAATTTCTCCAGTTTGTGGGTTTTTTGGTTTTAAAATTGCACATGGATGGGAGTCACCCAACACTTCTTTATTTCCGTAATCACTCTTCTTGCTGTGTCTCACAAGCATTTACCACAGGGCATGACAGACAAGTTGGCACGATCCTGGAGATGAGATCTGTGTTAACATGGAAATGATGACTTTTGTGAGTGGCACAGTAGCACTTCTCTCGGAGTTTCTGAATAAGATGAATAAAGAGGTTAAAGAACTACAGTATTAACTATTTTTATTACTGACTTCCTAGTGACAGAGCATTAGCTGTATTCAGTATTTTCAGTTTCTAAGCAATATGGAAGTATTCATTTCTAGCTCTTGGTTTAATGTTTCAAAAACCACCAGCAGTAAAGTGTTGATGCATCTTCGTGCTGTTGATCTTTGGGAATCTGTTTTACTGAAGTGGATCTACTAAAATGTTCTGCCCTGTGAAACTGTTTCACTGGTGTGGATATTTCTATACCATCTTTAACATGTTTCTCCAAGTAGTCTGTGAACTGTTTGTATTACAATGCTTTTTTTGGGGGGTGGTGATGGGGAAATATTTGACTGGAAGTCTTTCTGCTTTGTCCTGTTGCATATACTGGTATTTTACCTACATAATACAAACAGCTGAGGTTGAGGGAAATAATCTGTGATACAGCCTTACAGTTTACTTCCCAGCTTTGCGTAGGGCTTCATAGACCTCCAAAGAGATCTGTATGTCATGATTTTAGTGCTTCTCGAGGTGTAAATTCAACGTGAGGCTAGTTTAAGGAGGAATTAAGTAGCTGATGTTAGATATAGCAGCTGTCTTTATCGATGGTAGGCCAAAAGATGAGATTGAAAAACATTGGGTGAGACGAATGGTTAATATGCCGTTGCAACAAGTGGCTTATGCCATCTAAATGTTTATTAACATTGATGTCTGCTTTAATGTTTTGTATCTCACTGCTTAAAGCATATCGAGGAGCACTTTTTAGCACAGTGGTTTTTGGACAGGATGGTAATGGACAGCAGAGACTGTCCTGTCCCCGTTGAACTCAGTAATAGCTTTGGGGTCGAGATTCAATGCCATGTGTGCAGCCCTGCTGTGTCTCATGAGCATTGCTAGAATATCAAACCGGCTCCTTACATCCAACAGCAGCACTTCTAATTATGCAAGATATCATAATCAAGTCTCATGTTGTGGATCATAAATTAATTACGGACTTGGGGATTACTCTTTTCTTCCCTGCTTGTTCGTATGGAAGGGTGTACTCTGATTCCTGAATGCTGGAAGAGAAGGAAGAGTCCTTGGTTAACAGGAGTCTAACAGTGGCTGCTGCTCAAGGAGCAGGTATTCGGTGAGATGGGCTGGTAACTGCTGGGCTTATGCTAAAGTCCCACAGTCTTGCATCTGCAGGGTTGTTAGGACCACTTCTGCTCAGCTTTGGTCAGTGCCTATTTTGGCAAAGGTGGGAGCAAATGCTGTTAGCTGAAAGACTGTGACTTTGCAGTTTTCTTGCTTAGCTGGCCAACAGTTTTGCCACGTGTGCCGATTTGCTCTCTTGAGATTGGCCCACACGATATTAACCTAGATTGCTGCGTTTGTTCTCTATGAGTTGTGGAGTATTTATTCTGAAGAAATCCAAATGGAAGATATTTTTTTTTCTTCTCTATGACTTTTTGTGACATCCATCTTTCACATTTCAATTTCTATAATTATAATATTCTTGGATGTCTTTTCTCTTTAGATTTTAATCAAATCTTCCCTATGTTGCTGGCTTTCATCTCAATACTCCATAAACAGTTAGGTTTTGTGAAGCACTTGTAATCATTTTCTTACCACGTATCCTCACAGGATGAAATCAATCTTACAGAAACATTCAGTGACAGAAATACACCTGCTTACATGACTGCCTGATTGTGTTTCAAGGTCCATTTTTCCTCAGTGTTTCCCTAAGTTGATAGGATTGTGCACAAATTAGTGTTCTTAACTACATCTAGTAAATCTACAATCAATACTGAAGTCGCTTTTCAAGAGATTTTCCTTTTGCTTTACTTTAACTGTATTAAACTTTGCACACTTACCTTCGTATATATTGAACCTCAGTGTCTATGTACCTTGCCAAATGGACTTTGCATTCAGTGGCATGTCTCAAATATTTGTCCTTGAGAAACAAGGTGGACTTTATTTTAACTTGCCATTTAGTTTGTAACGCAGACCAATATATTCTTCCACAAAGTGACCTGTATTTTAACGAATAATAAGGAAGGTGTGTATTTAGTTCTACCTTCTTGCTACAGCTATTAGGCACTCATGGTGTCCACTGAGGCACAGATGAGGTCTTTTCTCGAAGGAAGCTAGAAACAATGCCTCCGTTCCTGTATCTACGGCCTCAAGGACAAGCTCTTGATTCTGTGAAAAAAATTTGTTGCTTTGGTCTGTTAGCATGAATTTCTTCCAGGAGCTGTGAATAAGTAAGAACTGTCGCAGAAGGAACAGAAGAATTCGAGAGCCTTGCTAAGAGGGTGGTTTCTCATTTACTTTCTTTCCAGCTCTTCTGAGTTAGGTTTTTGGTGGGCTGTGGAAAAAAGCTGATCTTTGAATGAGATGCTTAAAGAAACTAGAAGGGAGTTTCAGATTAAAAAGTAATGAGAAGGAAGCAAGGAACCCAGGAAGAACAGCATGGTTGAGGCTGCCTTTGCAGTAAGTAATTTGGCAGAAGTTTGAACTAGGGCAAAGACAAGTATGAAGAAGACATGGAGCGTGTCTCTACAGTATCTTGCAAACCTGTGAGCTATTAGAGACTTGTCTCACTGCTCTAGTAAAAGGGTGGCCAAGTCATAGATTATAAAGCTGATTGTACAAGAAACCATTAAGTTTATTCAGAGAAGGGGTGATGATGATCTTTAGTTTCCTTGTGATTTAAACCACGCATTGAACGTTCTTTGTCATGAGTGAACTGTTTCAGAATGTCTGCTCAAAGCAGGAGGGTTAAAGTATTTTTATATTTTTAGCTATTTTCTATGCTTGTGGTTTTTATATGCTAATATGTTTGTTTCTTTCCAGCCTTTAGAATATTCATTTCACAAAGTCTAAAATTTGACACCTGCTGTAGCTTGTATTATCACTTTCACCCTTAGAAACCCAGAAATTATTAAGGTGGAGTAATTGCTATCCGATTATATAATAACTACTTTAATCCAGCAATCATAATATGATTTAAAATGAACCCTTTTGTACCATTAATTTCAGAATAATTACTGTTATATTGTACTTCTGCAAGAGTTATTCTCAGTTAACCACTTGAAAATAACATGCTCTACTTATTGAAAAAAATAAATCTGATTATCCCCAAAAGCTCAATATTCTTCTTACATCTGTGCTTCAATTGTATGGAGGCACATAATCGTAATGTTTGCTGGTGCCCTGAGAGATGCTGAAATAGGCTTCTTTCTGCATTCAGTCTAGGAAATATCGATAGGCCTAATACCTAATTCAAAGTATCCTTTGCTTAAGGGTGATTTTTCTTTCCCCTGAACCAGGGACATAGTTGTTGTTCCAGTCTGATAGCTTTGTCAATTATGTTTGATCATGAAAGACTGATAAAGACTCAAGGAAAATATTTTCTTTTTTTACCTCTTCCTCCCTTCTGCCTCTGACTTACATTTGTCTCTATATATGCATAAAGTTTCCTAATAAGACCATCAAATTTGTTCAAATTAGGTTCTGTTGGCCTCTTTGAAGTAAGACTGACCAGGAAGGAGATGATGTCCATACTTGTAGGTATGAGGAAAATTATCCTGTGGCTGTTCACAGGTCTGGAGGAACATTGCTGTTTTAAGTGCAGAGCACTTGTGTAAGTCTTCACATAAATGCAAGTAATTTTTACCTTGTTCATCTGTAAAGCCTTCAAATCGGTGATGAAGGAAGATGGTGACATATTAAAGAGCATTTCAAGCCAGCAAGGAAAATTGCCAAAATAGTAATGAAAAGGAAAGGTCCTTGAATTCTTTGTCCTGCTCCGAGGGCCTTGAATTGGGTGGTTGCATGACATGGCCTGAATGAAGGTAAGAGAAGCAAAAGGCTGTTAGTGGTAGCGAGCTCAAGGCAAAAGTCAGTCAGCTGTCCATCTTAACTCTTAAATTCATATTTTGGTGGGAAAGGGGATTTTCAATAGGGAAATCATGGAAAAATTTGGCATTCTCAGCTTTTCCTGATTTCACAGAAGCTCTGGTTGGCCCCTGCCTGCCTGTGGTGCAGAGAGGGAAAGGAGGGAAAGGCGTTTGGCCATTCATTCCCTTTCCATCTTCCCCAACTGACAGAGCAGGGAAGAGATTTGCTGCTTCAGTTACTGACAAAGCCTTTTTCGAAGAGATGACAGTTACTACATTTTCTGTCTGAAAATTACTCAGATGAAACAGATAGATAAATGGAAAATATTGCAGTGAAATGAATGACAAGACACTAATATTTTACTGAAACATGCATTTAGCTGCAGCATTTGTTTGTTGTTATTAATGATAATGAGTTAACAGCCCTTTGTCACACAAGATCCAAAATTAATTCTTAGATCTTCTTTATGGATCACCTTAGGATGGGCTGTGGAAAAGATATTGCTAAAAAGAGATCCAAGTTTTACAGCTTTGGTTATATGTAGATCAGATTGTCACATCTTTTCAATAAGCTCAAGAATATGGGTCAGCAACTTGAGAGCACATGGGCAGGGTGATGAAACAAAAGTGAAAGACTGATTAATATGTCAAGTATTGATGTTTCTGCAAGCTTTCCCTTGTACTCTGCAGTATCAGGACCGAGTAAATAATTTATAGAACTCATGTTAGTCCTTGTGGTGACACTAAATGATTCTTTCATAAATTTATAAATTTGTTCTGGGAAGAGATGTCAATGGTTTTGGAGCTGTGGTGTTCAGGCATGTGTTCCTTTATCTACTTGTAAACAAGTGATATCCCCCACTCCTTCAAGATGTGTAGCCCTGCTGTTTTCTGTTTCTGAGAGGTCATGCTGAAAATTCTAGTTGCCTGAGTAAAACATAGCATATTTTAAAGTACAGTTCAAATTGCTATTGAAATGTAAGGTGAATTCTTATCGAAAGTGTAAAGCAAATGCTAATTGATTCAGAAGTTACCTTGCTTGTATATTATTTTCCCTCCTGTGTGTAATAGAAGAGCAATACTAATCTCATCAAAACACAGAATCCTCTTTGATAGACCTACAACCCTTTTGAAATGATTGTTGCAGTGCTGGGGTGATGTTTTTTGAGCAGGTTCTCCCATTTGATTCCCCGATTAGTATCGGACTCTGTTCACCCATGGAAGTGTTGACATTGCCACTGGGTCCATCTGAGCCTCCTGGCCAGGAGCAGTTTATAGTGGTTATTGCTCCTCTGTGTGCTGGTCACTGCCGTCTGTCTGCAACATGATCAGTGTCTTGGCAGGGGAATCAAAAAGCCCTTAGACACTTGTCCTGCTTAACCAGGGTCGGGTCACTGGCAGAGCAAGGCGTATGTATAGCTTGAAGACTTTATTTTAGCTTTGCCTTTCTGAAGATATCTCTGATTCCTTCAGATTCACTGGGCTCCATGAGACTCCTGTTTTTTCCACTTCAGGCTGAGTTCCCTGATTCAGTGTCCATCTTCCCTTACATTGTTGACAGAGGGTGTTTTTTCTTCTAAATATGCGTTGTCCTTTGGATATTATGTATGATCAGCACCTTCTGGTTTTGGCTTTTTAGGAACTCTGAGGAAGTTTCAGGAAGGGCTTGTTTTGAATCATCTTTCCCTTGTTTCTTTCCTAAAACCTTTCTATTAAAATAGATTATTTGTAGCAGATTTGTTGAGCCAGGTCAGCCTCCAGTGCTCAGAGATTATTGCAAAGCAGCTCTGAGTCCATGTCATCATGACTCTCTTAAATGACATGAGGAAGGTGAGCAACAGACTGATATCAGCTGTATAGGCATGGATCCCCACCACTGTTTGAAGATCCCCTGGAGTCAAACCCTGGGATATTTATAACACATTTTTTGGCCTGTCTTCACTGAGACTTTCCTGCTGGATTTCCTGCTTTTTGGAAGAAAAGAACTGTAAGTTACATCTGTGGGAATATTTTGAGTTTCAGAGTTTTTTTCTTAAGAAAACCTACTCATGAAGTGAAAGTGTATGTCTAGGCAAAAATCACATTTGGATTTTATTGCTTCATATTTTTAACTTAAAGCCTAAAATGCTGAGACAGCTAAATGTGTTCTGAGCCACTTTATGAATCCCAATCATTCAAACATATGACCTGTGTTAAGTTGGTTAGGATATAAAGTCTTCAATGTTTTTGCAAGAAAAGGATGACTTCAACACTATTTTAGGCTAGGATTTACAAGATTTTGTCATTAAATATGCATTTTTATACTGTTACCACAACATGACTTTCATCTTCTTGCTGAAGTGGTATAAATTCCTCTGCTAACACTCCCTGCCTGCTATGAAATGCTATTTATAGAAGAAAGAAAAGTAGCTGCAATCCTATATTGATGCTTTACTGGCCCAAGACAAGCTGTATTTCATACCTGACAATTATGAAAAGAAAAGCAAGAAAAGCAAATGCTGTTACAAATGATTGTGGGTTTCATGTGGCATCATAGGAGATAACATCAAATAGTGACTAATAAGACTACCTATCAGGATTATTTGAAATACCAAATCGGAGTGACAGTAATAAATTTTCCTTTTATGCTGTCTCAGTAGGTAGATGAACTATTCCCAGTTATTACTGCTGTTATGGTATTTTCAGAGGACTGTGCAACTGCAGCCTTTGCTGAGAACTTGGACTTCGACACCCCTTGAACGGCTTGAGTTGTTGAGCACTGCATGCGAAGCACAGGGAGCCACAGTCTCTGTGCTGAAGGGCTGCTGCACATCATAAGTTGTCACTGGTACTGGTGTAACTGCCCAGGGAGAACCGTACTTCCATCCGGGCTCATCTGATCAGATCTGAACTTCTGAGCACGCAGAAGCACCTGTCCTTGCTAAGGTGCTGGAAACTGTGAAGGGCCAGGATGTAGAGCAAAACTTCCTAAGGTTCTTGCATTACATACTGACTGCATCTCTAATCTTGTATTTTATAGTGGGATGGAAATCCCTGTGTTCTACAATATGTCCAAAACTCCCTCCTAAACTCTTCAATTTTTGAATTTATTTTAGTCCCTGTTGAAGAACAAGCTGGTGATGTTAGTCCTAGTGGGCCAATGCTCTTTTTTCCTTCCCTGTGTCAGGGGCTGGGGACAGCAGTAAGCCAGCAATGAGCTAGTAACACCTCCAGTTTTAGAGAGGTGGTGCTGAGGATATCAATATCTGCTTGTGGTGGATTTAGGTTTTGCAGTCAATTTTTTGTTATTGATCTTCTAAACCAAAGACATGTCAAATATTCCCAAATGCCTCTTGCTCATTTCTTTCTTCATCTTCAGTGCTGCACAATGGCAGGAGAAAATCGCAGGTTTCGCTTAATCTTCTGAAAACCTGGAGCTCTTGTAAGAACTGCTGGACTTCTTGAGCTGATTTCAGGGGAGCTTGTTCTAGGGGAGCTTGTTCTAGGGGAGCTTGTTCTAGGGGAGCTTGTTCTAGGGGAACTAAATGTGACTCTACATTAATGTTTTCTAAAGACAAACTTAAAGCAGGAGGCAGCCGTTACTCTGTGGTCACTGGCTGACCCAGTTGGTACCAAGGTAGGTACCCCAGCAAGCAAGGATATTGCTCGAAGGAACATGAACTCCAGCTGGATCAGTGTCTTGTCTGGACTGCATGGGAGGCTCCATCTCTCTGCAGGAGATGTGCAGACCAGGGAATAAAACACTTCTGTCAGAAATAAATATTTTTCTTCCTTCCATCTTAGGTCCAGAACTTGAAGATTTTGTAGCTATCTCTATGGGTATGTGTACTAAAGCATTTGGCACTTCATGACTATCTTCCCCTTCTTTGTATTTCAAAGTGATTTCTTTATATATGGAAAAAAAAGTTTGTCATGTCTTAATAGTGAAATGATACAAAATACAGAGCATTAAATAGTAATCTCATGTTAGTAGGTTTCAGACCTACTAATCAGGTGGTTTAACAGGAATCGGGCAAGAAATAAACATAACAACTTAGACTGATTTCCCAAAAATTTTGAAATGATTATCTGAATAATTTCAGAAAAATTGCATGTGCATCTTTCTCAACCCAAGAAAAATAATTCTATTAAAAAACTAAGACTTGGAACAAAAATTGATATAATAAACTGATGTAAAACACTAATTTGTGATTCCTTATTATTAAATCCAAAATGATAAAAAAACTTATGCCACTGAAGATTTGAATATTTGCTTGCAGCAAGCTGCTATGGGTGGATGATAAATTGCATTCGTTCAGATGTCATGGCAATTACACAGTTCTGAGGTCTTGATTGTGTGGCTGCAAATAACAACTTTGCCTGTACTTTCCTGACATATTGAGTTTGAAGAGCTCCTGTCTCCAAGCAGTCCATTCCCATGCTGAGATCTATTTTGTCAACGACTACAGGATGCTTCACTCAGTATGCATATCTGCTGGGCAAGTGCTAATTTTCCTGGCAAGTGAAGGACTGAACATCTGCCAGTCTTCACTTTCCAGGCAGCAAACAATGCGAGGAAACCACTTTCCATGCTGGTGAGGTGTCAGTGCTGTCACAGCGCTTATTAATACTGAATGGGAGATATATTCATTCCTAAGCACTGAGAGGTCAGTTTGCTAAACTAGGTAGCCCGATTTTGTCAATCAATTATGGCTTAATTTTATAGTATGATTTGAGGGTTTTTTTTGAGAAACTAAGCGGTTGTAGGATAGCTGTGCAACTGAATTAAATGGAGCACTTTCCACCCCATCCTTCATCTAAAATAAAAAGCAAATTTCAGAAAAAAACCCAACACACCCAAACTAAACCCAAGGAACAAGACCCCAACCCCAAGAGTATTTTGTTTATTGAAAATTTCCTTTCCTACAGCTCTCTCTCAGTTAATACGGTGCTCATAATGAGACTGTAGAACATCTGCTATATTCGGGAAATCAAGGAAGACAAGACAAGGCTGTTTGGAAAAGTGCGTATGTGGGGAGGGAGCCCTGTTCGGAGAACACCACCCAGCTACCTTACAAGTTTCAGTGTAACCAGGTTTCATTAGAATGTGCATAATATGATATTACGTGTGGAGGAAGGTTATAAAAGCAAATGAAATGGTAGCAGGTTCTTTTATAGCTCAGTTAATGTACAAAGTAACTATTTTTACATGCCTAGTTGAAAGAAAGGAATCCTTTAAAACACAGGCTTTTAAAAAATCTTGACTTCAATGGCACGTTTGGCGCGAACAGACCCGGGAAACACCGTGCTCTATAGAAAGCACCTGCCTCCGTTCCTGGTGTTCTCTGGAGGTCAGGCATGCAAAAGTGTGTGTTCCTCTAGCGAGAATGGGCAAGAAACTTCAGTGGTGTGTGGTCACATGGCAACTACTTAAGATAGATAAATCCTCTGTTAAACTATCAGAACTCACCGGTCCAAACTTTTACTTGCTTTTTTGAATGCATTTTTAATGCACAAATACAGATCTCTTCAGAGAGTAAGATATCTGTCAAAATGAGTAAGGTACACAAGGTTGGTCCAGACTAATTGAATGTTTATTATACTGGCACTGGATTTTTGATCTTCCTGGATTATGATATTTTTCATTTTATTTTTTTCCTTCCTGCTAAAAACCCTAAACCAACATACAAGTGTCTGTGGAAGGAGGAGAATTACCTCCATATTGAGTACTTTGCAAATTACCATCTTGACCTGAGTAACTTAAGCACACTATTTTATTTCTGTATTCATAAAGAAAATTCTTTGCTGAGGACCATAATAATATCTGCTACATGTCAGTGACTGCTGCTGGACTGAGGCAGGTCTCAGAGCTTGAGTCAGTTTTCTGACAACAGCTGTTTGGGCAGCATCGTTGAATGTTGGGAATATTAAGGACATATCTACGTGTTACAGTTATTAAGAATTTGTAGCTGGGTTTTTTTAATGTCCCCTCCCCCCATGTGTCTTTTCTGGGAAGTGTAACCATGATGGCTGACAGCTGGGAATTTATAGAGCGTGTGTGCTTTGAAGTGAATAATTTGCAAGGAAAATCACAGTTGCAGCTATAAGGTTTAGGAAAGGGAATATATTCTCAATTTATTTAATAAGGTGGTTAGTGCAAATGCTTTCTCTCACAAACTGGCAAAGTAAATTTCTCATGTTACAGTAATATTGTTACTAAATCCATTTAAACACTACAGGGGAACTTGCCTATTGAGTCTCCAGGCCATAAGTACACTAAGCAATAAATAATAAGCAAATTAGAAAACAAGCAAACTAGCTAACTGCCAGAAGCATATGCAATAAATACGCTATGCCAATTATATGCTAAGGCCTTTCCAAAGGAGCAATTCTTCTTTGAGTCTGGTGAGGAGCACAGAGCAGATGCTTCTGTGCAGCTCCGCTACCAGTGTTGAGTGAAGACTTCACCCTTCACTATGCTGTGTTGTTCAACAGGCAGTAGGTGTAGGATGAGTACCTTTGCTCCTGACAAGATAAAAGGATGTCAAGAAATCTGTCTGCGAGTATCCATTCTCTTCTAGAAATTTTTTCTATCTGAAAATACTGGCAAAGGATTGTCAGCACAAATGAGGCGGCTGAAGGTAAAAAGCAAAGAGGAGGAAAAACTGGAGGAACAGTAACATTACTCCAGTGCTTCTCCAACATTTGTTTTAATAAAACCTACTTATTAAACCTTTTTCACCAATGGCCTTCCTTTCATGTACCTTGGATGTGTTGCTTTTCGTGTTAAATTTTGTGATGGATTTTACTGCTGGGCTTGTAGGTGTAGGAGTCTTCAAATATTTAAAACGTGTATGGATGAGATGCATGAAGTGTAATTAGCAACTAGTAGTTCACCAAAGCTAACCAGTACAGATAGCTTTTTTAAAAATAGATTTAATCAGATAAGAAATACTAATATCTCTGTATAAAACACTTGTTCTTTTAATTTAAACATTAGTTTTTATACCTAAAAACAAAGTTGAGGGAGCACCTGTTAGAACAGCAAAGGTTAGGCAAGCCACTTGTATTGAATACATAAATAAATATTCTTGCATGTCTCTTCATTATCTCACAGTATCATTGTGTTAAATAAATATGTCTGACCTTGAGTTAAATCTGCTAATTCAGTATGTTTCTGTTGAGATGCATTATATGCACACTGCAAGTAGAGACATCAGAGAGGGGCCAGTATACTTTCATAGCGTTTCACTTCGGCAAATAAATGGTATTGTCATCAGTATCTTCTCTTTTTTTGTCCCCCTCCTCCCTTTTTTTAGAAGCGTTTCATGGTCTAAGCCGTGATTCTGTACTGCTGAAGGTGAAAAGGATGTTGATGTGGAAAAGTATTAAGATGTGCTGTCTGGGGTGGGGTTGACAGCTGTAACCGATTATCTTCTGTTGATGTTCTTCCTTATGCTGGTTCTGTGAAAAGTCGTTCACAGAGCTACATCTTAACCTGTGGGAGCATACGGTGTCATTTTTAATAGTTACGGTCTGGGAAATTTAATTTTTATGAATGAGATGCTGAATCCAGAACCTCAATACTTATTAGGATAATAAAATATTTCCTCCCCTCTTCCCCCAGATCCCATTCTGATTTCAGCTAACTAAGCAGATTCAATAGTAAGATGATAAGCTACTGTGGAGGGGTTTTTTATTGGTTTCATATTGGTTTATACATGATCTGTATTTATGGAACTTTAAATAGGAATGTTGATCAGCTTGTTGCATCTGCTTGCTTGCTCAATATTTCATCATAAAATCTTAGGAAAATCGGTTCCCAAAATTGGGGTGGGAAATCACAGAATCACAGAATGTGAGGGGTTGGAAGGGGCCTCTGTGGGTCATCTACTCCAACCCCACTGCCGAAGCAGGGTCACCTAGATCAGGCTAATGGAGTTGTGGGGGAGAAAAGGGAGCCCTTCCTTCCCATCCCAAACTGTTGTTTCCAGTAGGTGCAGAGAATTCTGCTATTATGTTAAAATGACAGTGAAATAGAGAGAAAACCAACTGCTGACAGTGATATCTCATGTGCAGTAAAGTAGTTGCTCTGTATAGTTATAAAAACTGTAGAGACAGGCATTTAGCTTTGTACTAAATAAACAAAATTACCAATCCCCACCTCATCAGGTCATCGTGTTCTGAAATTTTTAAAATCTGTGTGGTGTTTCTGATAACGCTGAAGCATAAAGTCTGGCCTGGGGGCCTTGATGCTCTCAGGTTCATGCTTTAACCTAGATATACCTGGGCTAAATCACAAGCAGAATGGAAACACCCAAGATGGGTGTTACATAGGCATTTTTACTATGTTACTTTGAGGATAATATTTTACATTAATTACCAAGTTTGTCTTCAGATGTGCTTATTTTATGATAATGTTCCACAATAAGCAAGACCCCAAAAATCCAGAAGTAGAAGAGCCGAAGTAATGTGATGGATTATAGCTTAGAGGAACTTGAAACAAAAAAAAATTGTGAAGATTTAACATGTCCAAGAGATTATGTATGAGATATTAATATCTACCTGAAAATTTCCCCACACTTCACAAATGATAGGGAGGTATAAGCTTGATGCCTTTTTCCTGAGGCATTACATTTTAAACTACTTTTTTAATAAAGAAAGCCACAGCACTTAAAAATGAATGGTTTTGCCTCAAGGCAGGAAAAAAAAAATCTGCAATGAGTCTTGTTTTCTCGCTCCTAACCAAATTTGAGGTGTGTCTTTCCAGTTACAGTTGTCATATCCTTGGGCTAAGGTGTCCACAGGAGCTCCTTGCAGTAGAATTGATCACCATATGTGGTTCTGCTTCTGAGCTTCATGCAGATTCTTGGTACTTGCTCAAGTTTTAGACCAGGATTATTAAATCAGATTTATCTACAAACAGTGACCTATTTGAGACCACTTTGTGTATCCTGAGGCTTTGAGGGATAGCATCTTATGCTATTCTTGTTCTTGATCCCACACAACAATGTGCAGCCTTGCAAAATGCAATCTGCAGCAACACTCACACAACCGAGATGCCCTGTCCCTATTGTGATGGTATCTGAACCTTCATGAGATAATTAGTTTGGGCATCTGTCAACAGGCAAGTCATCCGAGTTACCTAGGGATGGTTTGAAACCAGAGGCAATCCATTGCCTCTGTATCTTTTGCTTCAAAGATGGTAATCGCTGCCATTCAACGTCGGCTCCTCATGGCCTGAAGCGATGAAGCAGCATTATATCCAGCGAAATCTTGAATGTCAACACAGAGAAAAGCCAGCATAAAACACAAGCAGACTCTAGCTCTAAGCCAGGCTCACATTTTAAATTCTGAAGAGTTTAAAAGGCCCAAGGTGATACTTCTATGAAATTTATTTAATGAACTTAAAATATTTATTGAAAAGGCCCACTGATGTTACAATTAGAAAGGAAAGTCTGATTTATACAGATGATCTTTTGATTAGGCATATACTGAACTCTTTGAAAATTGGCTGGTGAGAAAGGCATTGCTAACAAGCTTTTCTTTTCTGAAGCTTTTGATCCGTTAGGGCTGGAAACGAAGAGGAAGTTGGGTACGTGAAGCACGGGAGTTGCAGTTACTTCTTTCCTTGGGCTTGCTGCTGGGAGAGAGGAGGGCAAGTCGCGATACATACTGCTGTCTGTTAAACTAAACTGTAATTTGGATAGGAGTCTAGATATTGGAAAAACCTTTTAAAATAAAGGCAATCTCCCCCTCAGAGAGTGTGATTTGTGGGGCAAGGCAGCAAAGCAAGCAGGAATGCTGAGGAAGGTGCAGCTGTGTCTGAAAGTCCAGCATTAATTTTCCTAGTGTGATGTGATTATGGGATTTTTTTATATGGGGAGATATAATGAGGAATTGGGGAGAAATAAATTATTTTTTTTCTTTTTACTTCTGATAGTTTCAGAAGGTTTATTCTTGGGCAGAGTGTGCTGTAGCATATTCTGTAGAAGTTGTGTAGTAATGTTGAAGTAAAAGATGACAATTTCCATTACTGCTGGAAAGAAGCTTTGGAATTGCAGAATAATTTGTTGAAAACGTTAACTCTGTGGTTGCATGGAGGCTTTGTATAAATTGCATGTGTCTTGAGGCATACAGCATCTCACAACCAGTTCTCATATCTTTTAGTAATAATACTTTTTAGTTCCTTGTGTTCTTGCAGGTACTGTTCTCGTATCTTGAGGGTCTGTTCCAAGCAATATGGATGGCTAGTAAGAAATTAAAATTGAATAGTAGAATTTCAAAAGTGCAGTTTGAAGAGTTTGACATTTGATCTCCAGAGCTCTTCTAAATTTCCCAGACAAGCTATAAAAGTCTAACAAATACTTCCAAAAAATTACGTGAGCAAATTTCCTCGGGAACAATTACTGTCCAAAAAGCTTTCCATGTAAAGAAGTACCCTGATAGGGGAGGTTAATATCCTTGTGCCATACTGTTATGTACTTAACATTTGACATCAGAAAAGACAGACTTATTAAACTACATATTTATTCTGTAGAGAATAGTAGTGTGCATATATCTTTGTGTTCATCCTGTGAATGCATACAGTATGCATTTTTAGGATGCGATATAGCGGAAATGCTTGGCTGAAACTTATATTAGTGGGCTGATTCCCTTCGAAGTCAAGTGACAGGCTGCAATGGCATCTGAATTAAAGACAAGAAACAAGCAAACTACGCCTCTCCCCAAGTTGCTCATTCCATCTCTGGATCATTATCAGCACCCTTAAAATCCTGTTTTGCCCTTATAAGCAGAGAAAATTTAAACAATTCCCCTTTGCAGAAAGCCTGGACAAATAGCCGCTATGTCTATAATAAATATTCCCTTTATTAACATTTGTGACCTCAACATAAAACTGAACATTAGGAATGTAAAAATATCTATTCTTATTCACTGTTCCCCATTCAAGCTTTGCTATCAGCCTGTGACTCTCTAGCAGTTGCTGTGGAGGGAGAAGTTTCTCTCTATTTCAACGTAGCTAAATCTGGCTCCACTCACTGCTGCTTATCACTTTTTCCCTCACCACATCCATGCTTCCAGCAGCTCTGCTTGTCATTTCCAGCTGCAGCCTCTGCTCTGTGCTGGACTCCAAGGGCACCTACCTGTCCATCATCCAGTTCCCTTCAGTTTGCTGCTGATTTTTTGCTTAAATTTTTCCAACAAGCAGGCACGGCACTACCTGTCACATTGAGGAAAGAAAGCCTTATAGTTGAATTTACAATAAAATTTTTCAATTAGGATAGAAAATGAAAATGTTGGGCAAATTCACGAGAGATCCTGCCCGGTGTCCTTCTCAGCTAAGCTGTGGCCTCGCGTACTTCTGTTGGCCTTTAGCAAGCAGCTTTTATCTGTTTGGTGGTAAATCAAATGCAACCTCTTGACAATAGAAAACGCTTCACTGTAGAAGATAAACAGAGAAATGCTGCTTTTGCAGAGAAGTGGGTACAAGCCCAGTGGGTACTTGGCTATTGTGCTCAGATGCATTCGTGCTCTGAGGGGTGCGGGGAGGACCTGGGACTTCCCCGAATTGACAGTGTTTATCCCATATAAACTCCGCCGGCCTGATTTATGAACACCGGGTCTTCTGGGCACAGCTGCCACTCATGCACCTGAGAGCAAGCGCAGACATAGCAAAGCCCAAGTTGACTGGGGATTAACTCGCTGGACCTGATACACTTCCATGGCAGGGAATTAATCACTGATGAGATAATATGTGTTTCGGGTGTTCTTGTCTTCACCTGTATGAAGGAACTAAACTTCAAAACAAAACACGCTTGTTTGAAGTGGCACAGGACCAGGCCCACTAAGCCAGGCTGGGATCTTGCACCGGAGCCTGTTGCTGTGTCTCGTTATGCTGGAACTATAATGCTGCCTGTTCTGAAAGTGAATTTGATGTCACCCTTGGATTTAGAAGTTATTTGTTAAATCTTCTCTTACTTGCTCAAAACAGTAGTCCTCTTCTACAAGTTGTCAAGAACATCTCTCATCTGTTCTCCTGTCTTTGGCAAAAAAAATATTATATTGTTTTAACTTAATATGCTGGTCTTTGGAGTCCTGATTAAACACAAATTNTCTTCCATCAAATCAAGCAATTTTAGTGCAAAATTAGTGCAAAAATAAAGCCCTTTAGAAGGGAATACTGCCACAGGAATTGATGGGTGGAAAATGTAGGTATTGGACAGACAGCCTGGGACTCTTTTCAGCTGTATAAATGCTGAATCCAAGGGGAGAAGCCAATTGTTATTTACTGTTGGCCTGAATTTATCTGTGGTATTTTCGTGTGAATTGAGCTCAAATACATGTGCTATTTTTAAAGAGTCCCAAGAGTGTTTGGGATGGGGAGAAAATGGGGAGAATGATCAAATTAAAGCTGAAGTTGTAACGTACGATGGATAAATGTTAAAATTAGGTGACATACACATAAAAAGTGCCAGTAATTCATCATGATGTGATCCATACAGATATATTTACACAGTACTCCTGAGAAGCAGTTAGAAGTTCCCTGGAGTATGGTTTGCTGCGGGTTGCATAGTTTTGCTTTTTTTATTTGGTCATTTATATTTACTGAATATCTGGGTTTTTCTTCTTTTATGTGGCACAGGAGATTCCGTTGTAGCATATACAAAATACTTGGTTTGGAAAGGCTGCTGAGATGCACAGCATAGCCTTAAAATTTGGCTGATGGATGCATCTTTGATTAAAGACAAATGCATGCAAAACACGTGCCTGGAAGCTATTTTCAAGCTGTGGAGAGTTGCTCTGGTAACATAGCTGACCTAAAAGTCCTGGATATCAAACTAGAAGCTATTTAAGTTAGTTTGTTATAGATGTCTGGCTGATTAAATGTTAAGGTTGTTTTGGTTTTGGGAAACCAGGACATAGAAACGACAGAAGGGGAGTGAAATCTTTTTCTGGAAAAGTTGGAAGCTGAAACATCCAAATGCCTAAACAACGGCTAAATTTTTAAGAGTGTGTTTTTTAAAGTGTTGTTGGCATCACTCACAGAAGTGATGGGTAACTTTAACCCTTCATTTACCTTCTGCCTTGGGCTCAGTCTTTCCGGTGGCTTGAAGTGGGACAGTGTCAGGAGTTCCTCCCTTTAGCAACTTGTCCTGTCTCTCTTGTAACCTCAGTCACTGGGTAAAGAAAAAACACACAAAAGGTTGCTGAAAATGTGACTGGAGTAGGTGCACAGCATCCAATGGGTCTGTGCTCCTCCCTTGCAGCAGTACCAGAATGACTGGAGGTTCTGCCATGTACTTTGGTTTTGTAACCTATCTTTTAAGCATGACTGCGTTATTATTTCTATTTTCCAGCCAATGATCTAGATTTCTCAGGGAATCTCATGGGGTAGAAACTAGAGACCTTGCCGAGATCTGACAAACTCATTTCCTAAGTTTCTGCCTTTGCTACTAGACCTAAAAAAAACCTCGTAAGTTTTCTGATGTTACTCTGAAGTTCCTATATTCCTCCTCGGAGAAGAGCAAATTAATCAGGACAGACTTGAGGGTTACACAGGCTTTAGTGGTCCCGAGGAAAACATACTTATGAACAAGGGAGCTGCAAGACACACCGGGACTTTGTCTGCCCAGGGTTAATTCAGCCCATCATCCTTTCCCAGCAGCAAGTCCGGTACTCTTTCAGAGTTTATCAGCCCATCTTTCAGGGGCTGTATAAAAAGAACCAGGTACAAGATGTCTGAAATGGACACAGAAGCTGCCGAGGCACCTGGTGTTGCTGGCATTTTGTCTTGCAGGCACTTTATTCTGCAGCATGCTGTGCTCTGTGTGCCTTTCCCTAGGACAGCTGGCTGCACATCAGGGGGCCTTTCAAGATGAGACATGCTGGAAAAAATAAATAATTATTATTATTATTGTGCAGCTATTGTGGTTATGAATGTTTAATTTATAGACTCCAGACTGTGGCCAAACTCCATGCAAGGAACAAGAAAAAAAAGGAGTAATTACATGCTAAAATGGCTGAAATCTTTCTCTGGAGCCTTCTGTACTATACCTTTGGAAATTGTGTTTTTCTTCTTAGGTTGTATTTGTTATTAGCTTACCAAGCATTTGAGCTGTATGCGAATGGATCAACAGCAGTTACAACTGGCCAAATGTAAAATGCATATGCTTCAGGTTTCTCAGCCTGTCGCCTGTTGTGATTTACATATTGCATCTGGGTTTTCAACCAGTGCTAAGGCACCGGATTTCTCCATGGTGCAGGCAGCATGTGAGGAGCATAGGCGTCGCTGTGCACCTGCTGGATATTTCTGACTAAGTATTTTAACAAGTGCTTTTGTCAAATAAAACATGTGCAATTATTTCCAGTATTTTAAAGTCAAATCTCTTTGGGGCTTCTCTTGGTGTTCCACCCCACCCCCCTGAATTAAAGGAAGGATGGATCTTAGAATCATAGAATGGTAAGGGTTGGAAGGGACCTTTCAGATCATCTGGACGCAACCCCTCTGCCGTCAGCTGGGACATATTCCACCAGACCAGGGTGCTCAGAGATCCATCCAACCTGGCCTTGGGCCCTGCTAGGGAGGGGACAGCCACAGCTTCTCTGGGCAACCTGGGCCAGTGTTTCACCACCCTCAAGGGGAAGAATTTCTTCCTCATATCTCATCTAAATCTGCCCTCTTTTAGTTTACAGCCGTTCCCCCTTGTCCTATCACTACACCCCCTTGTGAAAAGCCCCTCTCCATCCTTCCTGTCGGCCCCTCCAGGCACAGGCAGCTGCTCTAAGGTCACCCCGGAGCCTTCTCTTCTCCAGGCTGAACAGCCCCAGCTCCCTCAGCCTGTCCTCGTAGGAGAGGTGCTCCA
>Ga0065711_1028275_pt1 | contig 42312 bp, 26 predicted proteins | sample Hoacrofraction12_FD_59098 | JGI IMG/M metagenome (GOLD analysis project Ga0065711, IMG submission 59098) | Hoatzin crop microbial communities from Cojedes, Venezuela - Epithelial fraction 12 v2 (version 2) | ecosystem: Host-associated > Birds > Digestive system > Esophagus > Crop | place...
GGATTACCCCAACCCAGGTGTAGGAATTTGCACTCGGCCTTGTTGAACCTCATGAGGTTCACACAGGCCCACCTCTCCAGCTTGTCCAGGTCCCTCTGGACGGCATCCCGTCCTTCTGGTGTCTCAACCGTACCAGTCAGCTTGGTATCATCTGCAAACTTGCTGAGGGTACACTCGATGTCGCTGTCCATGTCATTGATAAATATATTGAACTGCACCGGTCCCAGTACGGACCCCTGAGGGACTCCACTCGTCGACCACTACCCTTTGGCCGTGACCATCCAACCAATTCCTTATCCACTGAACGGTCCACCCATCAAATCCATGGCTCTCCAATTTAGAGAGAAGGATGTTGTGGGGGATTGTGTCAAAGACTTTACAAAAATCCAGATAGATGACATCCATTGCTTTTCCCTTGTCCACCCTTGTTGTTACACCATCATAGAAAGCCACTAGGTTGGTGAGGCAGTAAGTAAAGCAGCTTCTATTTGATCATGTCAAATATGTACAATGCTGTAGACACACTGCCATAAAAAAGGTACTAAAAACCAGCTTTAATACCAGGAAATGAAACAACTGTGTTAGAATGCTGTCTCACCCCATTTCCAAGTTAACACACCCTGCTTCTTGGAAGATAACCTTTTAGAATATAAGACTTTGTAGGCTGACAGGACCATGGTGTTCTCTGCTTTTCACATGGTGCAATTCTAATCAGCACCATGGCTTGCACTTCATGTCAGAAACCAAACCGAGACAGGATTAAAGCAAAGTGAAGTAGTAAATACATCAAATCATACCTTGCTCGCACAAAGTTCTTAGAGCAGCTGATATAACTGAAGCAGAGACTGATATACATTCAGTTTCTCACTGTTATAAAAATTCAGCTAAGCATATGATACCTCAGCTATGTCAACCAATGCCAAGGGCTGGGTGGCCTGCAGTCAGAGATGCATGAAGCAATTCAGACCCTCAGCACCTTCTTCGTGCTCATGTTGCCTTAAAAACCTGAAGAGATTTCACCACTGCATGGTTAAGCAATATTTATAAAGGTTTCATCAACTACCAGAAACAGCAAGAAAGGACTTCTTTATTTTAAAAAAAGCAAAAATTTTAAGATTATTGTTCCAAGAGCCTTGGGCCTGTATGGTCTAAGCCTTGAACTGGCCGCAGGACAGCTTCTGTACTTAGGGCTGCAAAAGCCTGTTCTTCTAATGAAACCTCCAATGCCTTTTTTCTTTAGCAACAAGAGTCAACAGTGAGTGACACTATTTGCAAATGCTGACTATGCAGAAACAAGCAAAAAACATACTTTTAAAAAGCGGCATTCTGCAAGGGAGAATTAGATGAAGCTGTCAGCTTTGTTGGAAAACTTCTGCCAGACAGAAGAATTTGTAAAGGCCACTGCTGAGGTTAAGGTTTTCTCTCAAGATAATGTAATATCTGGGACAGTAATACACAGCAGGAACACAGGAACAGCTGAAGGAGCTGAGTTTAAAAAGTCTGATACTGCCATATAGTGGAGCACCCAGACACCACTGTTTTACTCTGTTTCTTTCTATTTGCTTGCAGATACTAAGACCAAAAAGCATATAGACTCAGCTGATCATCTCCAAATTGAACTACCAGCAGAAACTTTAATAAAAATAATTAGCATCTTTTGTGCAAGAATGCAACCGTCAACTGCAGGTACATCAAAGTCATGAATTGCTATCCACAGTCCGTACAGTCAATAAATTTAAAGTTCATGAAGGTTTTTTTTTCTAAAAGATGCCTTCAATTCCTATCATACATCAGTTAAGATCCCACTTTTTGAATGTATTCAGGTCTTATCTTCAAGCTCTACTCTGCTGTCAGGAAGCTCAAGAACTTTCTTAAAGGGAAGTGCTGTTCATGTTGTTCTTAAGACAGAAGAGAATTTCCCTTACTCTGATGCCCTATATATTAACAAATCTTTTGAAGGAGCTCACTGATTTCCCCCATTTATGCATAGCTAATTAATATGAATCAAAATCATCACTTTCATAACTCTTACTGTCATCTGACCTCCAGAAGTATATTAGCACCCATCTCCCTTGCTTTGTTTCTCCTCCTTTTGCTCCCTGCATTTTGGTGTATCACCTTCACTGTGCACATCTTACTGCCCTCTGGTCAATGAAATTGTTATAGACCTTGTCTTCACTCTGCTCCATATCTGTAGACGACCTTATCTATTTATGCTGCAGTGCAAGTAACATGCCATATCCTGTCTGAGGTTTGACTCAGAATAACTAATGTGCAATAGCTACCCTGAGGTAAAAAAACCCACACATTTCCTAGCAGTGAACCAGTGTTGTAACCAAGATCTTATTGCTTGACATGAGGAAAATTTGTTTTAAATATTTTATCCAACAGTATCAGGTAAAAACTGAACAGTAGCTCAAACACCAGCACCAAAAATCTATTCAAGTGCCCAAATATATACAAAAAATGTACTAAATTCTTTTCACCTCCTAACCACAGGTAAGATAGAAAATGGCAAATCCTACCTAGAATTTCCATCTTTACATTTCAGTTATTTTGAAGGAACCTAGCCCTCAGTTATTGGACATTCTTGATTTCAAAGTATTGATTGTAAAAACCTAATTATTCAGGAGACAACTGCATTCAACATCTAGTTTATATTTATAGAAGGAAAATGTTAATACTACCATAATTCTTGAAGCGTAAGTCAAGATCCCAGCCAGTTTAGTTAATCATTTTCTGAAACATACCTCCAAGAGAGGAAGGCATAGGTAGCTCAGTTATGAACATGAACATTTTGAAAAATTAATTTCATTAACTGGAGAAACTCATCTCTGCTGGAATTTTATTTTATACCAGTAAAGTGTTCAATTACTGACTATTCTTCCCATAAAGTTTGGAAAATTAAGTCATGCTACCAGTGGTATTTCTACTGGTAAACAATCACTTTTACACATAAGTGACAAAAGCTTACACTACTTGTACCCAAAATTTATGAGTTTTAGCTCTAATACTGTTGCCTGTATGCATGGCAACAGACAAGCCTGGGATCTGCACCTGCTATACATAACTGAAACGGAGCTCAGCACAAGCGCAACATGAAGCCAAGTGCAAGATCAGGCCCAGTTTTTTAAATAGATGATAAAATCAAGTTTTTAATTTGCTCTCTCCACCTTCCTGAAAGCTCGTGTTGCATTTAGCCATAGCTGTAAAAACATTTAATTTGTATTGCACATTTGTGGAAAGGAGGAAAGTTAAAGAAAAAATGCCTGGATGTTATAGGATACTCTTTGCTCAAGTTCTTAGGAGAAACCAGAATTTTCATGCTGCTGCAGCACAGTAGCACCTAACAGCACCTTCCCTTTGTCTAATCTTTCTATTTGTTCATAACCTCTTTATTATTTATGCCAGCGACATTGCTCAATTACTCATTTCATAAAGATGTCTCTACCAAACAGTAATAGTATTGATCTACAGAAGTTTATTTCAATAGTACTATACATTAAAAGTATATTAATGAGCACTGCTGTCTCCCTATTTGTTTCATTTTGCTGGTATCTGTGTAATAATTTGACTATCTCAAACATCCTATCAATAGCAGAGAAGCACTGCAAGCTGTTCATGCAAATTTATGTGTGGACTTCTGTCCTATGTTTCATCAGCAATACACACATAATAGATAAATGCCTGAATTATTCATTGGAATATTTTTAATGCAAAGTGACCTTTGGTACCAATTTTAGTTCCTTCTGGTGCTTGCTTTGAAAATAACTGAAAAGATTAATGAGTTTTTGTAGCTCTTATGTCAAGTTTGGTATTGCTAGTTGAACGGACCTTCTTTTCACACCAACAATTAAAACAAATTATGGTAATACACAAAACAATCAAGAGACCGACTTTGGTATTATTTTTTCTAAATATGGATATGGATGTGTTTTGCATGGACAGTAGGGACAGGACAGAAGTTTTTGGGAAAAGAGGGTACGTTAAGAGAAATCAATTTCCAGGTACCAAAACCACTACAGACATTCAGGGCAACAGCAAGTGTCATGTATAGAAGATAGTCATAACATCTATTTACTGTTTGGCTTAAGCGATTATATGTCTCAGTCTCTTGCCACTCGGAATGAGCATTGAGCTTTATCAAGACTCTGATGCCCACCACCCATTTTGCTTTCATTGCACTTTAATTATCAAATACTGTGCTTACACATGACAGAAATGAGCACTTTACACCTTTTTCCTGTTTAAAGTTTACACACATCTTTAGCAAGAAAAGTAAGAGTCACTCTCCCATTTTAGCCCTGATATCTGTTTCATAATCTTATTTCAGTCTTTCAGCACCTTTTCCTTTTCTCCCCCCAGAGAGCAGATCAAATATATTCTGACTCTAGATTCCATGTAAAGTTAACATATGCAGGATACATGACACTTCTGCGACATTTTACTAACCTTTTTTCTTAGGCAAAGTTCATTCCTGCGCAAAGGGTCAACATAAGCCTTGCTCAGCTACTAATACGAAACTTACGTATTCAGTCACTGCACAAAAAGAATTTCAGCCAAAATACATATAGTATAGACATATTTAAATTACTTTGCCTCTACCAGGCTCAAATGCATCATTACTTTACCCACAGCTTGATACAATACAAGACATCAGCTAAGCAGAGCTACCTATTCAGGTGTACACTTTTAACCCAGAGAAGAATAGGGTAACAAAAAAATGATCTTAAATTCATTCACCGGAAAATAAATGTGCGAGTTGCAGGCTTAAAATACAAAGCACCATGGACACACAACTTCATCAGATCTCAGCACAGTCAAAATACGTTGCAATGTGCTTTTAAAACACTAGCAAATATGGTGTCTCTGTTGAATCATTTAAGCATATTTCTCATTCTGTGTGCATTTCACTGGGGACACAGGTAAGCATAAAAATCTTACAATAGCCAGATTGTATTTGCCTTTATTCCGAGCACAGAGAAAAAAATATTTGCTTAAACAGTAAAGGAGTTCAGCAGAGAAAGTGTGATTTTCCAGGTTCATCATTACCTAACAAACGAAAGCTATCAGGAAAGGATTCTTTAAAGGATAATCTACGCACTATTAACTTTTGCAGTAGCAGCTAGGGTTTACAAGCAGACATTTTAGAAGCTTTAAGTTTAGTCAGCAATTTGCAAATCATGAATAGAGTTTCATGTTAACTCTTCGTAAGTACAGAAGAAAAATGTAGGAAAAATAACACAAGCTACATTTTGTTGAACAGTTTGAACACTGCCCTCACAGCCCCCATTAGTTTTTAGCAGCTTGGAATAACATGGAACATTTCCGAGTCCTAAATGCCTTTTGTGAATGCTAGTAACATCTTTCCACATGCTCATTAAGGTCCAAATTCATCCCAGATACAGCTGCAGAGTTGCACCAGAGGTGAATGTGACCTATGTGCAGTCACAGGAACCTGGTAATGTGTATTACATTAAGAATATCTTCACTGTTCACCTGCACCAAGTGAAATTTTTACAGTAAAAAGTCTCTGCAAGTCAAATATATGTTAACATAAAAAAAATACATTGTCTTGTGCTCAGCAAGAGCAAAGTAGCAGTGTGTGCTATTAGACCTTAATGCTACATAATGTTCAGGAAATTCAGAGGGAAACATGAGGTTTACATTAGTGCAACAGATCCTGCTACAGAGAAGGTTTAAGCCACTAGAAGGTAACAGAAGATCATGTTTCACACTAATAGGAGGTGATTTTGATTTCCCATTGAGAGGCTCTAATGCAATACTAAGCTCGTATTGCATTAAGTAACATCTTACCTTATAACACTTGTAATACAAATATTATTTGTTCCTCATCTCTTAGGCACATCTGAAAAGTACACTGCATTATGTTCAGAATAAAGAACACATACTATTGGCCATAATATTTATGGACATCTCCTTTATGCTATCATTTGTCCCCTCAAAACTATATCTGTAATATTAAATAGGTACCAGTTATATAGATAACAAAGAACAGTTTAAACCACCATGTTTTAATTCAAAATGGTTCATATTCAAAACCATTTCTTTTTCTAGTTCCAAATCAAGGGAGAAATCAGTTTTACCAGACGGCTATCTAAAAAACTTCTAACCATATGTTACTTAACACAACACCTTAGTCAAACAGAAGTTAATTTATCATTATTTTTATTTTATTTCTATTGTGGCAGTAATCAAGCATCTTGATTAGGATCCTTCTTTTTAAAGAATTAACACACATCCCTCAAATACTGTCCTCCAGAAGATGCCATGCAAAATACACAAATGCAGTGGAGGGTGTGAAGCAACAACAGGATAGCAGGTAGAAGTGTGACTGGAGCAATCAACAGCCTTAGGGTTCTTCTACACACATTTGATCACACATTACTATTAAGACTCTTTGGTTCAAAGCTGCTGAATAACATTGCGACTAATACATGGAATTTCATGTAGAAATAGTGATAAGTTATGTCTGTATAAATCCAGAAACTACAATATATACATTTTATATATATACACTAAAGCATTTTTGTAGTTTTCTCATCAAAAAGAGGACCAATGAATTGAGATTTACCCTTGAAAATAATGAGGGTTCATACTGTTAAGATTTCTATATTACTTTTTTCTTTACCACACATATTAGCCCCCAAACTATTGATGTATGCCAAAATACAGTATTTATATTCTCTTCTCAGAATACTATTCATGCCAGTGTAGACAGAGCCTGTGTTTACAGTTGATAAATACAAGCAAAAATACTGCTGGAAGAGTTCCCATTTCAGATAGGAACTTTTGTCTCAAAATTTTAGAATCAGTCCTGTATCATCTATGCCCCTCTGAAACTTACCATGTGCTAAGGATCAACTTCTTTCAGCATAGACCTGCTTCAAAAGCATCAATTGGCCTAGCTCTGGCTACTTTCAAAGAAGTATCATTGTGCACACATACCCACTTTGGGTTGAGAACTAACAGGCAATCCTGTGTCAACATGGAATTGCATCCTGTCTTTCCATTCTTCGCTATTTTAATGGCATAGAGGATACTGACATGAGAATACTAGGGCAATTTAACATCATAATGACTATTCAAAATGTTTTGCCTTGAACAATTTTTTTGAAGCTTAGGTTTGACTTTATTTGGCAGAAGAGCCTCTTAAACTTAGTCTCTCCCTGCTCCTCCAGACTAAATCTGAGGAGGAAAAAATGTAGAAGAGTTTTAAATGACCCTATGACATATATTTCTGTATTTCTGACCTCTCAAAGCATCTCAGTTTTATGACACTACTAGTAATATCTTACAGAAGTTGTAGGTAAGATTGGCACATTGAGTTTCTCTGTTCCATTCCCTTTGTTGATCCACAGAAGAATTCATAAGCCTTTAAACTAGGAACCCAGTATCTTCTTCCTTGGGCAGAAGTGGCTTAAGCTTCTAGAACCAGGAGTTCTGGGCACAATCCCTCCATCAGACAACATGCCTGGGGTTATTGCATTGACTCCCAATTTTGAAAGTGATTCTGCACTTAATATCTTCAATACATCCACAAAAGCAGAGAGACAACAGGGGACAGAAAAGAGTTGGCAAGTATAGGTGGAAATCTCTACAGAGAGGCTAAAATTGCTAGCAGGGATGCTTGTCTATCTACACAGGTGCTAGAGACCCAAAATCTGACAGTAAGGATCAGGAAGAAAGTACGTGACAGAAAACAAACAGTCCTGTATGTGTCCAATAACACTTTACTAACTCCAGATACCTGCTAAAATAAATACACTTGTTGTGAAATGTATCACATAGCTTCTCAAAGCATGAATGACATAGAAACCTGTGTTTTATTCATGTCTGATTTTCTGTGTTCATCCCAAAATAAAACACAATGGTGAACCCAGCAACTTCATACAATTTTATCACAATTGTGGATTTTCCTACAACAAATATTTTTGATCCTTTGTTTTTAATAGAAGAGTGAAAGAGTGAAAATAGTGTTAAAGCAAAAAAAGTAATTAATTTTCTAGCTTCATGCAAGAGCTAAATAGGGCCATGACTGAACAAAGATATAGGGCAGAGCTTCTACAAAGGTATAGAGTATAGAGCTTCTATAAAATCAAAGGACTTTGTTATCTCTTCCACATCAATACTTACAGAAACAGAATAACATTTTAACTGTGGAGGTTAATTAAAGTGTACATTCACTTACACACAATTTGTGCAATTTTTTTCCTGTTGTAGTCCATGCAGACTGTTCCTAAAATCTCTCCATGATCAGAGAAAATTTTCTCTTAATATAAAATAAAAAGTTACATCCCTTGGGCTCCACAAACTTGCTGATTTATCCTAGTAGCCTTGAGGTAGCCCAGTTATTACAGAGGCTTATGGCAACTGGTTTTAGCTCTAGAATATTCCAAACAGGCTGTAAGCTTTGCAGAAGAGTTACGTCCTGCCGTTGGACATACGAGTTAGTGGAAAGAGGTGAAAAATCAAACTATTTACACCTTGCATCCCTCAACATTTTTCAATGTGTCTGACCACTAATTTAAGCTGAGGAGTCAAAAGCAGGAAAAAGCCAAGGAAAACATAATGAAGAGAACAAAAGGCCCTCACATTTATGAGTATGCATTCAGATCTCAGAATCGAGGACTTTGGGTATTTTATTTTTTCCACACATTGTCTGTGAAACCTGGAACAAGCAACTAAATCACACATCCTGCCAACTTCTGCCTCTATACTCGTTAATGAAAATTTCCTTCTCTCATGGGCTATTGGGAAGAAAATCCTCAGCAAGATAATCTGCAGGTATCCTGAGCTTGCAGTGGGCAAAGGGAGGGCATCACAGAGACAATGGTAGGACAAGACAGTGTCACAAGACAGGCCATGAACAAACAGGTGGGTAGATGCCCAGAATAGTCAGGCTGGGAATAGGGAGGGTCTCCCTGCTGCTGTAGATGCTGACCCCCACACTCCTAACCCTTTCCCAGGGCAGTCACCAGCCAAAGACACCAGGGCTTTCACAGAGGCAGAGAAAGCAGAGCTATCCTTCTGCTGGACAGAGAATTTCCAATTTAAAACACAGATCATGTATTTTGGATTAGAGCTTTGAGCTGACACCCTGTTAACATTCTCAGCCTGCTGGTAGTTCAGAGTGGTAACACTTCAGATCAAACTTATGTAATACACAGTGATTACAGTCTAGATCTTAAATCACTTAAAACAGTTTACCTATAAAACAGATAAATACCTTCCATATTCTGATTTTATTTGTTTTTCTTCGCATTACTTGGAAAAAAGTAGTTTTTATCTTATCAGAGCATCTTAGCGAATTTCACAACTTAGGGTTTTTTTTTTTTTAATAACACCTTGTATTACTATCACAGGTCAACAGGTAAAGTCTCCTTGCTTCAACTTATCTGTCAATGAGCTAAATCAGTACCTATGCTGATGTGAAAACTGGGAAATATGCTGCCAAAAGGGACTGGAGCAGCACATAGCTCAAGTTGGATGTTGGGAAGAAATCTGTTAACAATTTCAGATTTGACACCAACCCATGTAAAACCACAGATTTTACATGTGTGCATATAGATACATATATAAACACAACTGCAAACTTTTTGCTGGTAGATATAAGGAAAGATGCAACATTCAAAGGTGATGACACAATGGTCATTTTGAGGTTCTAACCACAAAGTTTTAATTAGATCAAAATGATGCAAAGTAAGCACACATTTCTACAGCTACCAGCTGAAGCACGCAGTACTCCAAACTTGATAACTTGCCATCTGAACTTTGTATAGATGCACCGATAATTTAATGATTTATTTTGCCTCTTACACTATGAAATGTTACCAGATTCCCACACGATAATACCTAAAAATAACTGTACACCACTAAGTTAAGACTGACAGAGTTATATTACAGTGTTAGAATAGTTTCATACTCCCAGGTGACAAAAGTCAATTAATATATGGATGAGTATTCAGTGCCTTTCAAGTGAAATTTTCACTGTTATCACTCTTTGTTCTGTGCAGTTTAATTCAGAAAGTTTTCAAATCAACTTTAACACAAAACAACTCATACACAAATGTGCCTAGATGAACATACTACCCATGAAATAAATGTGTATCTTTATGCAGAAAAACTAGATAATCCATTATAATATCAAGGACAGAAGCTATGGCCTTCTTTTAGAGGAGGTAATGGAGAGATTAAAAATAAAAATATTTTGTTGTGTAAACACACACCAAGAGAGTTTTGTTCCAAAGCAGTATTACTTAGTGGGGAAAAAATAGCTATAATCTCATTCTTAAATTTGTTTCTGTTATTAAATCGAAGAACACAATTGCATAAAACTGAAGTATTGCTTAGGAAGGTATGACACTAATTTAGAGCTCAGATAAGCTTGTTGTGGCACTGTTTTTCCCTCCCTAAAACTTTCATTCTTCCTTCCAGTGATGGGCGCACCTGAGTAAATTAGGTGTTGGGGTTTCAATAATTATATTATCTTTTTCTGAAGTATTTGATGGGACTCACTGTCTGAAATTCAATTAATAAACCATTAACCTTTAATTAACCTATTAAGTCATTAAATGGTTGAAGAATTGCTTCAGCCCCTTGGAAAAACCAGGGCTATGTAATATGAAGTATGTACCACCATAACTTCATTCTTGATTGAAAGAATAATGGGAAAAATAACACCAATGCAATACTGAGTCCAGTCTATTGCTGTCTAGGAATAAATAAACGCAACATTGGGAAAAACCAGTTCGTATTCTGCAAGTAAGTATCTAGAGACTATAGAGGATCACAGCAAGAACATCAGTCAACTATTTGCAAAAAGGCATCTATTTCAAGGGAGATACAGGAACAGGAACAGACAGCCTGCAAGAAGCATGTGACTATGGCACTGTTGAGCCAGACGTACCCACCATACACCCATCGATCTGGACAGGTGCTGCTGGAAAAAAGGAGCACCAGAAAGGTTCATAATTAAGGCCTGAGCATCAATAAAATTCCACCTGGAATTGAACTAAACGCCTAGAAGTAACACAGGGAGCTTTCTTAAGCTTTTGTGAAGCAGCAACAGCACCTGCCATCACAAGGGACTGGGGGAGCAGAGAAAGGTCATATGTGAAGTTAAAGGGACTGTAACTTCTTTTCTGGAGAAATCCCACATCTCAGTTCCAAGTAATCTGGGGTTACCTTAAATCTTGGCAGCAGCTCTGAGCTTTTTCTTCCACTAATCAGAAACCTTGCCACATGCCACCTTCCAGAACATGTGGGGAGAACTTTTCATGGCTAGTTAATTTTCTTAGCAGACACCGACTGAGAATAACTTCACCTAGAGGCTCTCATCTGTCACAAAAGTGTTTCTCATAGCCCCTAACTTCCTTACCAAGAAGCCAGCAACCTGCTTAGGAACCCATGTCTGAACTGAATTGCAACAATTTGAGAGAAGCTCTGTGACATTCTGAAAAAACAAATATTGTTTCCCAGCCATCTGAAATCTCTTGCTGTTTCAGTAACTCTTAACTTTCTGCAAAATCTTCTTAGATTTTTATCTGTCTACACCTGAGAAGATAAAATACACATATAATAGCAAATTTTTGCCTTTGCAGACAGCCTACAAAAGCTAGTTATTTTTGCAGGTCCCCAGTGGAGGAAGAGATACTGCCAAAAAGAATTTTTTGGAATTATATCTGTACCTGGCTTAGGATTTTTATTGGCCTAGAAAATTGACTAGGTATGTAAGGAAGATTCTTTTCTTTTTTTAAACCTGACTCTGAAACAGGCACACTTGAAAATCTTTAACATAAAGATATATCCCTGTTGCAGCATCTAATTAACAACATCAAGTGTGGCACAACAATGCTGTTAATTGTAAGTTCTATCATAATCCGTTTCAACGTTCAAAATATTTACAAACTACTGGGTATTGCTACCTCAAAAATTAAAGCTCAAGAGAAGTATTTCAGTAACATCTATACTCTTCGCTTCAGAAAATCTGAATGTCAGATATATCAAAACTGAATACCAGCAAAACTTCACCTCAAATTCCTTTCAGTCAATTCACAGGAAGGTGACAGGTATGGGCTTTGAATGAAGAGCCTATATAGCCAGGGAACATAATTGGTATATTGCCAACATTAAAAGTGAAAGACAAGTTATCTATGCTGCAATATCACTGTCATACACTCTTTGTTGCAGTGCCAAAGATGTTTTGAAGGGAGATTTGGCTTTTTGAACACCTTTAACAGGCTTCCTCAGAGTTTTAATTAGTAAGAGATCCAAGCAGTAGCTGACAGCTGGCAGAATCTCCTGTCGTGAGTTAAAGTCAACCTAATTAAGATTCTGGAAGGAAAACATATTCTTCCCAACACCCTTAATCAGTCAGGCTTGGCTGGAAACACAATATGGAGCCTTTTGCCTTGAAAACAGCATAGCCTTGGAAATACAGCACTTCCAAACAATAACAACAATGGAGTGATTTCTTCACAGGGAAATTGAGTAGAAGTATTACTAAATCTCTGAAATGCATTCTCCACCCTCCCCTTAATAAATGTTAATATAATTTAGGATTATTTGTCATACATAATATTTGGCATGTTATGACAGACATTTTGTGCCAGCAGAGTCACAAACAGTGACTTATAAGCTCTCCCGATGAAGTGACTCAACTTTTTTCTCTGGCACTTGTAAGGATATCTAGCTATTTACAGCTTGAGTGGAAATACATTTAGAACATTCAGTTTGAACCAGATATACACGAGCAAAGGGAGATCTGTCTTCTACACAAGCCAAGGCATGTCTTGTCAGCTCAGTTTCCATTGCCAGCCTGAACTTCCAGGTGTCTGTGCTCTTTTTACTCTGCTCTGTCTTGAGAGAGCTGGCTCTCGGGGCAGAGAAATTCTGTCATTCAAACTTTGTCTCTGAAGCAGTATAGCCACAACTAGCTCAGACTTTGCAGTTCTGTAAGCATAATCCAAGCTTTGACACAGATACCAAAAGTCTGCTTTCTTTTTTTAAGCACACTTTAAACGTATTTCAGTTGCAAACCCCAGCTTCAGATTCTCCTTTATGTTTACCTAAAATCATTATTGTTTACAACCAGTTCCCAACACCTGGCCCACTCCTGGCATGGCAGACTGCTAACAGCTGAAGATGCCTGGTAAATACAGTCTGGAAACAAACCACCAACCCAGCACAGACCACTGTCCAGAGTAAGGATTGCCTGGAGGATAAATACAACTTCCAGCAAGCCCAAGCACCACAGAAGACATGAAGACAGATTTGAATAGAATCCTCATTTAGAATTACAGTACGAGGTCTGCACCACCTTTTTTCACCACATGCTGACTTACTCCTCAACAATGACTTAAGACTTGTACTGTCTTTCTACTCATTCTGCATATGTCCTGCTTCTCTATTGCCGTATACAATGTAGAATCATTTATGTCTCTGCAAATGTAGTAAGATTGCAGCTATTCTAGTGTCATCACATTTTATAGTCCTTTTAGACAGTTTTAAATAACTGCAGAAGGTAAAAGGCAGTCAGGAATCAGGCCTACAGTACTTAAGAGTGATTACAACGAATATGACAATAATCCCTCTCTTTGTAAAAGAAAATCCTAGGAAATATGTATACACTAAGGTTAAAGCCTCTTGTAGCAGCTGGTAAGATGCTGCTTAGACTACTCAATTATACTATTAAACCAGCAACAGCCATCCAAGTGATTAGATTCTCCACACAGAAGCTGTGCAGTACAAAGAATAAGATGCTAATTTTAGTAGCAGATCTAATACAGCCCAGCCAGCACAAGCTGCAACCACTCAAAGAAGCTGCACCAGCAAACTCTTCTTTCTGTTCCCCCAGTCACACCTGAATAATCTAAACAAAAAATCCAATTGTGGCAGCTAACATCCTAGACCTACCAGATGACTCATGAGAGACACAGGCAGCCCTGAGAAAAAGCACTGGGAGCAAGTGTTCATCATGCTGACATTTTTGTACCATGATAAAACCAGCAACAAAGCTACCCTTGAAGTACAAGACAGCATTATGAATATTAATAGGTAAAATTGGTTCACTCATATTTATCTTTTGGATAGTGCTTTCATACCTTCAGGATATACCTCTCCTAGCAAAGACCAGGGAAGACCTCCCTTTTATTCATAATGCATTGCTCTTTAGGTATTCAGAGGGGTAGCTACAGGGCCACAGCCAGGAAAGCTGCATTTCCTTTAAGTTAGCATATTCTATGGACAGACAGTCTCTTTTTTTTTTTGTGGTTTTTTTTTTGTTTTGTTTTTACTTTCAGCATTACATGTCCCTCTTCTTAAGTCAGCTAATTTTACTTCGTTCTTTTTCACTTCAGCTCAAGTTACAGTTCTAAGTCCAGTGCAGTTAACATCTTACTCTCTGTTCTTCCATCACTGTGTTTTCCTCTGAAAATCCACAGCACACAATTTACTTCCATTACCAAGATCTCTTCCTTGATTTAAGCTGCTGTGGCATTCACACCAAGTACACAGTTACAACACTTTTACTTCCATCCTCACCTTAGCTGGTGGACGTCAGGCAGTAACAATCATCCTCACAGCACCACACCCTTTCCCTCCTTCCTCTTATGTCTACAGACTGCCCCAGTGTTCTCTGAACACTAGATATCATCTCCCACACTAAGCTTTCCACCACCTTGTCTTTCAAGGACTTCGTCTGCACCTCCACAAATACCCTTGATAATACATACATTGTTTTTTAGAATTAACAAAACAAAGACCAAAATTTAAAAGACTTCTTAAAGATAATACCTGAGGACACGGCACAAAAATGTAACAGTTACCAGTCAGTTTCTTGATTAAACTATTTTTATGCTGGTACAACATCACTGGCTTAAGCGAGTTATCCTTGATTTAACAATATGTAAGGAAGGCCAAACATCTTAGCTAACATTTCACCTCTTCTCTAGAGCATACCACCCCATACTTTCATAGACAAACAAATGAAAAAACAGCTAGGCAGGGTATTTTAGGAAAAAAAGCACACTAGGAAGGAACAACAAAGTCTTTCAGAAAATTTCATGTCTCAGGACATGAATTTAAAACAGACTGACAAAGCCCCACAAATCAAACCATACAAACATAGACCTCAACCCCACCATCCTCCCAGGGAGATTATTGCCCCCTAATCGCTTCAAAAGGCCTCAGGTCACCTTTTACTACACTAGACTTGATCTTAGCCAAAAGGCTGAGAAGCGATGATGAGGTAAATGAGGTAGAAATGATCATCACAAACCTCAGCCTTTCAAAATTTGGTTATGAATCCAGGCAGATATCTGCTTGTTCAAGGGGTTCATCTCACTGTCTTCGGATTACTGCATGAGATGGGCCAGGAGCTGGGCTGCAGCACAAGGGAGGGCAAACAGGGACCCTGGGTGACACCAGCAGGGCACGGACCTTACCAACTCACATACCGGGGGGGAGTTGGCAGTGGTGACAGGCTCCTTCAAGGCTCAGGGGTGGGTGAGCTGGGTCAGGTTCAAAGACAACCCCGGAAATCCAGAGGAAGGCTCAGAAGATCCAGAGAAAGGCTGTCCACAGCCCTGGTGGGAAGGAGCAGAAGGCCCTGGCCTGAGCTTAAATAGGGCCCAGGCCCAGGTGGGGGCTGGTCAGGGTCATTAACACCTGCGGAGCACCCTCACTAAACCACTTACTTAAGGGCTGGGGTTAACACCTCTTACAAAGGAGTAGGCAGATTTCAGCAATAAAATATCAAAGCACAGAATCCTTCACTGAATTCCCTCTAGTGCTCTTAACCAAGGAGCGTGCTGTTATCTTACAACTCTGGTTTTATTTATGGCTAAAAGGAACGTCAGAAATTGGGTGCCCCTGAACTAAACCCTCATCTTAGTCCAAAACGCATGCCAAAGACGTCAGTTATACATTGCACCTCCTGACTTGACCTTATACACTAGGAGGGCTGAAGCAGCCTTGCTGGTGTAAGGCAAGCAGGCTTCCCTACCACCTTTACAGGGACAGAAAAAATATGTGGGTGGCTTTAACTGTGAGTTCATATATGCACAATATGAGTTGACAGACTGCACAAAAGTACCTGCAGAGTTTTTCTATCACACAAATCAAGAAACAAAGGAATCTGAAAACTAAGGCCAAAATATTAAGCTGGTATAAAGTGCTTTAGCTCCCCAATTTAACTGGTGTGATGATGGGTTTGCACGTGCCAGGATTTGGCTCAGGAAATACTTGGTTGATGCCAACCTCTATACACACATATTTACATGCAAAAACAATAACTAGAATATTGGAATTGCAGTGTTTCGGATTGTGATGTGAGGTAAATCAAAGACAAACAAGAGTCTAAATTAAACCATTTTCTAATTTAAGCTGCTCCAGTGTAGAAAATCTCTCTCGCTTCCTAGATGTTAATTTTTTGAGTAGTACCAAAGATTTTCTCTTTTCTATAAGTCCTAGTTTGTTGGACTACTGGTCTACACAATCTGGTACCTTGCCAGAAAACGTGGACAACTGATACCTTAGAGGACTTGCTGCCCTGTTACATCTGCTGTGTTTGCATGAAGCAGGAAGAAAGGTGAGGATATGGAGTTAAATTTTTCCTGATCCGTGAGGCAATCAGTGTATTCCTTGGAGTATGAAATTTGATTACACATATTATCTTAGCTTGCATAGCTCTGACTGTCCTTACTGCATATAAAATACTTCAATCCTGTTAAGAGATCCTACACAGCACTTGATATCTTCCTCAGGCAGTGAATGCTACAGGTTGACTGTGCTATGTGAAAGTCCACTGACCCGAATGTCAAAATATTGGATTTCATCAGTAAGAGTTTACACCACAGGCAAGGGTGAAAGCACATGATAATGCGGCAGCCTGGGAAAGCATCAACTGTCATTGTTAACGCAGAGCCTATTCTAAAACTATAATATATTTATACTCCATTCTCTGTGGCTGTGAATGCAAGTCCTTTCAGGGATACTAATTTTAACCTCAAAAATTGACAAACGGTTTTATACTTGGCAGGAAGATTGAAACAGTCGATGGAACCTAACTGAGTAAGAAATCACAAAATACCTGAAATCAAGAAAAAGTTTTTAACTGTTTACTTCCCTCCCACCCTACCTTCTGTCTGTGATGGATGATGTGACAGAAGAATCCTCACTAAATTCTAAGTAAATTAGAATTAGCAGAAGTGGCACTACATTTATCTTATTCAATAATAGTTCTTTATTTTTTTTGTGTGTCATCCTTTCTTTTTCGAGTTTATGGCAGTATTAAGTGCAAGGGCTGAGATAAAAAGGCTAGAACATTAACAGAGTAAAAGGAAGGTGCGAAGGCCAAGTCTTTTCATGACACGCAGATTAAGTGCATTAAGGAAACACAGTATGATCAAAATATGCCTTTCTCAATGACAAAATTTGCTAAAATACGCAGTGCAAGGAATGGTGCTTTTGAACGTAGCATAGTTTCCTTTCATGCAACTGATGAAGGAACACGCACTAACAGGGAAAACTTGGTTTTCTGCTTTCTACAAAGTGCCTTACTGTGTTGCTCATTCAAAAGGTGAGTGATAACAAAGTAAACCATTTAAGCACTAGTGCATTTCAAAGTTCAGTGCAAAAGGAATCATGGCTGCTCAATACTTTTGAAAAAAATGACAAATATACTATTTGATTTTGTAAGGTGTTCCAGAAAAAAACCTTAGTCTTATGACAGTGGTTGTCCAGCAATATCTAAGTGTTCCCTCTGTCACCCCTTCGCCCTTTTCCAACCCACAATTAATATATACCAGAATCACCTAGCTAATACTGGTAGATACTGTCTGGGAGAAAACACAACATACTGAGTCACTGAATACCACAATTACAGGAAGATTCCATTGTTCACTACCCAATTAAGCCACATTCTCCACATCTGAGAATATAGCAATGACTCAGATGGTATTGTAATTGTAAGCTCATTTATTCAGTGAATATACAGAGTGCTGCAACTTTCATTTGCTGTAGTACTACAAGAATGATTCAAATATAGGAATAATTATTTAACAAAAAGCATGCTGCCAAGGTTGAGAGAAATTAATTGGAAACGAGTGGTGTGTTCATGAATATGTTTTCTTTGCTATTTGTATGCCTCTAACACAATCCTAATAAGTACTTCAGAGGAAATAATTGACTTGGTTATTCAATCTGAACATGTATTTGAACATTATTAAACTCAGACACATGTCCACAGAATTAATATATTGAAATCTCAATCAAAATTGAAACACAAAATCAGTTTTCTAGTCATAATACAGTCGTGATGTCTCAGGACAGTAAAACATAACAACGCTCACATCAGATGCTGACACTGGACAAATCACCTCATACTTCAACTCTTCTTTCACTTATGCCTAATCCCCAGTTCAGTCGCCCAATTTTTGTACAATTCTGAACATCTGCTATACTAACAATCTTTCTTTTGTAAAACGTGCAAACCTCCGTGCGTATAAGCATATAAAAACCAAACATGCAGGTGATTCAAAATATGCCAGTAAAAGGAACAAACACTAGTAGCTGTAGGAACTTTTGTTTGCCTCTTTTTTTTTTTTTTCTCATTTTGTTTATCTCAATCTTTGCTGAAATACTTGAGGACCCTAATCAAAGTTGGAAAAATAGTGCTAAGTACTTTGGCCTACCATTGGATCTGAAGACAAAAGAGCTGAAGATTGAAACAATACAAAAAAACTCTGCACACATCAATACATGCATATTTTAATACAAATAATAGATGTTAATGGTGCCAATCTGGCAAATCACTTGAGGCCTTGATTACATTTAAATATCAGACAACTTAGATTGTAAATTGAAGTTAATTTCTTCTCACATTCAGATGCTGAGAATTCTCTGGTAAAAGAAGAATTTAATTTAAAGTTTTATTCAATCTTAAACCTTAATTTGGTAGGACATCCAGTTCAAACCTACCCCACACTAATGACAGCTGTATAGTCAAAGTATCACAGGAAAACTGGTTTATACCAATCTTACAGTTAACACCGTAAAAAGTCCAACAAAAATCACCCTCTATTTTGTAGATGCAAAAGCCTTGACTTAATTTTTGTAACAACATTTAAAATACAGTGAATTTGTATGGATATAAAATATCCACAGAAATAAAATATATTGTCATAGTGACCAAGATCTACAGCTCGAGTTTATACCTCCTGAAAGATTTATGATCTACTTAGATAGATGAGGATTCATGGCAGTAAACTTGAGTCGTCATAGTTGAAAAAGTGATGAATTGTCAGAAATAATAGATACAGCAAAATGCTTCAGGTTCTATTAATCCTCAGATTTCATCTTAAGCATCAATAATTTCCACATCTAAAAGCATAAATGCAATTAATTAAATTGCAATTAAAGAATGTTCTTTCTCATCACACCAGATTAGCTCACCTCAGATAGATTGTGTTCATATTGCTAACCCTAAAATGTAAAGAAAAGAACAGGAGCTTTCAAATTGGGTGGTTTTGAACTTTCAGTGCTGTTTGAAGCTGCTGTCCTTTTAAATGAGTCAATAAAGAAGTGGACTTCAGAGCACAGCAAACCAGCACATCGGAGTCATTCTTCATCAGCACTGCTGATGTGCCTAGTGGTTGCAATCACCTGTTTTTAAGCCCAATCCTGCAGCTACATTTCACTTAGACATCTAAACCAAACATAATTTCACTGAGACTTCTGGCCTCATTTATGGAGTTCCTATTTATTCTTTAGGGAAATTCTTTTATTCTGTCCACCAACTGAAAGCTTAACATACCTAAAATACGAAACAGGAGAAGCAATAATCCAAACCTAGTAGGCCTTTCAAACAATTGCATTATTGTTCTCCACTGCTTTACTCTCTGTGCAGTCAAAATGGCATCGTCATGATTTTCTACAGTTCAATGCAAGTTTAAACTCCTCATTTTCTGAGAAGTCTGATTCTGAGCAGGGTAATTTTCTAAGCATTGTAAATTATATACATATTGGTTGGAAAAAAACCAAACATAGCCACCTTTCTTTCTGCTCGTTGTGGTGCTTTCACTGCCAAGCCAAGGAAGCTTTTATCAGCTTTCACGAAGTATTAACGTGTTCTGATTAAAGTCTCCAGAGATTTCTTAGATATATTTCATAAGAGCTGTCTTTCCAACTAAGTTCTTGAAGCTTATTATCAGAATCACCCAGCAATGGATTATCCAGATGAAACAGTTTTCCTCATGCTATTGTGGGCTTAAAAAAATACCAAAATCATTCTGCAAAACAAGGCTACGATAACTAAACATGTTCCATTTTGTTTCAAAGCATTCATGTTCTCTTTTACTGACAGCACAGAAATTCTAATAAGGGAATACATAGATCAGGTACAAAATGCAAAGTAAAATGAGTTGGTTTACGCTAGTTGTAGGATTTCATTATGGGGTATATCAATGATGTTTTTTACTAATATACTCATAGCAGTTTGCATATTAAGCACAGAATTTTCAGAAGTAGCCAAGTGTTCTGGGAACATATTTTTCCTTGTAATTCGCTGGAACAGTTTTCCTTAATCACTTCATACAGATATTCATATAACTCTGCAATAGGCAGTCACTCTCTTTTGTGGATTTTCAGTGGAAAAATGTTTATTTTCTATTCATATTATTTATTTTCAAATGAAGTTGAAAAGACTCATCTGAAAAGATGTTGTCTGACCAAGCATCACCTGCTCAGAGATACCACTGATTTCTACTGTTATTACAGCAGAAAGCAGAAGCTCAGTTTAGTAAAACAATGAGGTCCAGGCCCTGATGGCAGTGACCCTGAGAAACAGGTCTTGACTCCAAACAAGATCTGCAGACACTTTTGGAGAAAAGCAGTTGTACTGACGGCTAGGCAAGGGGGAATTCAGCATCTGTGGTAGCATTTTGGTGGCAATGTGAACGTTCCACCGGTCCTATTTTTAGGCTCACAGATGCAATTCCCCAGCATTTTCTATTCCAAATTAGCAGACTGTTATCGTTGCTTGTATATATTGTGGAGTATTCTGTTTATTTTTAGATCCTCAACTGCTGTTACCAATGAATATTTAACACTGTATAATAACATCAAGAAGTTTATATATTGTAAACTGTGGATGTTCAGACATGTCTTTTCCCAACTACTTTTTAAATTATGTGCATTGCAGAAATGTCCTGTAACAATCCCTGAGAATAGCAAACCAGCTAATACAACAATTTTTCTGACTCGCTATGAAGACAGTATTACTAACTAATTTCTGTGTTTGGCAGCAAATTGGATTTTTTTTGAAAATTCCAGGCAATAATATTTACGTTACACACATGTGGACATTTTTTCCCCTTATTTAATCTTTGTCAGAAAGATCTCATCTAGTCAGGATTAAATTTCATTCCCATTAATACAAATGCAGTGATTCAAAGTTTACACTTGAAAAATGTGAAAAAATAGGCACCAAAGTGGTCATGTAACTTTTAATCAGGGAACTGGTATCAGTCCAGTACAATTAAACCCAATAAGATTTGTTTTCCTTTCTCCAGCTCTGAATTTGGATATTTGACTTCAAAAGGACTTTTTATAAAAGTTAAGGTGCTGCTGGCACATGAGGCTGGAGGAACAAATCAAAAATATTGCTGCAGAGGAAAAAAAGGCAGAAACGGTTGAGGCCTGGAGCGAACGAGATCTAGGTTACATTCCCATCTGTGACATTAAATTACTTTCAGACACTGGGCAAATCACCTAACATTTCATGTTTCGGTCTTCATGGATGAGAAGACACTAATGATTTCCTTCTACCCTTATTGATAGCCAGCCCTTGGCTTTAAGAATAGTTTCTTAGTTTATAAATTTATGTGTGCATGTGTACATAGACACTTGTATATATAGCACACATTTAAATACTAACCTAGACACAAACACATATATGTAATCTGCACCTGAAAAGCAGGTGTGGATTCCAAGTACTAATGCTAGATAAAAGAGACAATAAATAATCTCCACACAATTTAACTATCCCAGTCAGAAGCAAAGGTATATGGAAACAGGAGTCTGGAAGGGTGTCTAGGAAAACGTGCACATACGTGTCTATTTTTGTCTGCCTACACAGCTACCCTATGATTAATCTGAATTATAGGGAAAAGCTATGGAAACATAAAACCTGACAACACATGGATAGCTTAACACTTCTGACTTTGAAAAGGGCAAATGAATAAATCTCTTTCACTGCTGGTGTTTCAATACAAAGACATGCAACATATGAAGCAACACAATTTACTTTGACATACCATCATTATTTGTTAAGATAAATTAACAAACAGTACCTTTGGGTGCAGCTATTTCATTCAGTTCTTGTCGTAGCTGATTAGGGTATCTGACTAAGCTGTAATAAAATGGAGAGTGCGTTAATATACGACAGTTTACTTTGTTTACTTAATGCAAAACAATTACCGCTTATTCATCCCACCAGTCACAGTTTTCTCATAAACAGTGAGCATTTCTAGCTCTTGCTTACAGTGTTGAAATGAAAAAGATCATTACTCATATTTTATTATTGCCCAGAGCTCTTAGTTACTGTGAAATAAAGTAGTGATTTAAAACTGTAACATATAGTCTAAATAATCACATTTGTTCAACAGATCTATGATTAGCAATATTAAAACAAAATCACAATCTCTGAACATTCTATAAATTTCATCTTAGAATGTTGTACCCTCTAACACTAATGATATTTCAATAGCGTGTGTATACGGTAGACAACTTCTCATCAGCTTGAATGTTATAAATATGAGTGGCATTCGTGAATCATTAGTATTCCACTCCACTAGCATTGCCTTTCGCAAATGTGTTCAGGTCATCTTAAATTAATTTCTCACTATTTGCATGCTGCAAAAATAAAAGTATTTCAAGTTCATTTTTTAAACTGTCTTTGATTACCATCATCCCATGGGATATTGCAGGTTTCTTTTCCAGTTACTAATGTAGATTACTAGTCAGTATACCTCCCTCTTTCATTTTGCTGCTACTACATCTTTGCTTCTGGTGCAGGAATGCTCTCCTGTAGTAGGCATACAACTACTTTAACAGGTAACTTTCTGCAGGGAACAAGACTATCTTTGCTTTATTCTGTCCAATCTAACTTTCAGGGACCTGATTCTCTTCTAAGGTTACCTCCCATCGTTCTACCAACTTCAACAGGATTTTCATACTTCGTAACCCTTTGCTACCTAGGACACGCTTTTGAGGAATGATAGGCCAGCAAGGCGAGGCGGTGGAGTTGCTCTTTATGTGAGGGAGCAACTGGAATGTATCTCCCTGGGGGTGGATGAAGAACTAGTTGAGAGCTTATGGGTGACAATTAAGGGACAGGCTCATATGGGTGACACTGTTGTGAGTGTTTATCACAGGCCACCTGACCAGGAAGCAGAAGTTGATGAGGCCTTCTGCAGACAGCTGAAAGTAGCCTCACGATCAGCAGCCCTGGTTCTCACAGGGGACTTCAACCACCCTGACATCAGCTGGGAAGACCACACAGCCAGGCACATGCAGTCCAGGAGGTTCCTGCAGAGCATTGATGATAACTTTTTGACACAGGTGGTGGAGCAGCCAACGAGGAGAGGTGTGCGGCTGGACCTTGTGCTGACAAAAAGAGATAGACTGTTTGAGGATGTGAAGGTTCGGGGCAGCCTCGGCTGCAGTGACTATGAGATGGCGGAGTTCAGGCTCCTGCGTGGAGGAAGCAGGGCAATAAATAGGATCAAAACCTTGGACTTTAGGAGAGCTAACTTTGGCCTTTTCAAGGACCTACTTGGAGGAATCAAATGGGTCAGGGCTCTCGAAGGCGGGGGGGGGTCCAAGAGAGCTGGTCGCTATATAAGCATCACTTCCTCCATGCTCAGGAGTGGTGCATCCCCCTGAGTAAGAAATCTAGAAAAGGAGGCATGGATGTGCAAGGAGCTTCTAGTGGAGATCAGGTGGAAGAGAAAGGTCCATGGACTGTGGAAAGAGGGACAGGCCACTTGGGAAGAATACAAGAATGTGGTCAGAGCATGCAGGGATGCAACGAGGAAGGCCAAGGCCCACCTGGAATTGAATCTGGCAAGGAATGTCAAAGACAATGAGAAGGGCTTCTTCAACTAAATCAGTAGCAAATGGAAGACTAGGGATAATGTGGGGCCGCTGCTGAGTGAGGCGCGTGTCCTGATGACGGAGGATGCAGAGAAGGCAGAGCTACTGAATGCCTTCTTTGCTTCAGTCTTCAGTGCCAAGGCAGGCCCTCAGGAATCCCAGGCCCCAGAGGTAAGAGAGGAAGCCCATAGAGAGGATGACTTTCCCTTGGCTGAGGAGGACTGCGTGAGGGGTCGCTTAAGCGATCTGAATGCCCACAAATCCATGGGCCCCAATGGAATACAGCCACAAGTGCTGAGGGAGCTGGCGGATGTCATTGCTGAGCCACTCTCCATCATCTTTGGGAAGTTCTGGAGGACAGGAGAGGTGCCTGAGGACTGGAGAAAAGCCAGTGTGACTCCAGCCTTCAAAAAGGGCAAGAAGGAGGACCCAGGGAACTACAGGCCGGTCAGCCTCACCTCCATCCCAGGAAAGGTGATGGAGCAGCTCATTCTGGATGTCATGTCTAAGTAAGTGGAGGAAAAGGAGCTTACCAGGCATAGTCAACATGGATTCACCAAGTGGAAATCATGCTTGACCAATCTAATAGCCTTCTATATGGCATGACTGGCTGGGTAGATGAGGGGAGAGCCGTGGATGTTGTCTACCTTGACTTCAGCAAGGCTTTTGACACTGTCTCCCATAACATCCTCACTGGGAAGCTCAGGAAGTGTGGGCTGGATGAGTGGTCAATGAGGTGGATTGAGAACTGGCTGAATGGCAGAGCTCAGAAGGTTGTCATCAGCGGCACTGAGTCTAGTCTGAGGCCTGTAACGAGTGGTGTCCCCCAGGGGTCAGTACTGGGCCCAGTCTTGTTCAGCTTATTCATCAATGACCAGGATGAAGGGACAGAGCATATCCTCAGCAAGTTTGCTGATGACACAAAACTGGGAGGAGTGGTGGATACATCAGAAGGCTGTGCTGCCATTCAGCGTGACCTGGACAGGCTGGAAAGTTGGGCAGAGAGGAAATTGATGAAGTTCAACAAGGGCAAGTGCAGGGTCCTGCACCTGGCAAGGAATAAACCAAAGCACCAGTACAGGCTTGGGGCGGACCTGCTGCAGAGCAGCTCTGCGGAGAGGGACCTGGGAGTGCTGTTGGATGACAAGTTAGCCATGAACCAGCAGTGTGCCTGGTTGCGAAGAAGTCCAATGGGATCCTGGGATGCTTCAATAAAAGTGTGGCCAGTAGGTCAAGGGAGGTCCTCCTTCCCCTCTACACTGCCCTAGTGAGGCCCCATCTGGAGTACTCTGTCCAGTTCTGGGCTCCCCAGTTCAAGAAAGATGAGGAAATACTGGAGAGAACCCAGTGGAGGGCTACGAGGATGATGAGGGGACTGGAGCATCTCTCCTATGAGGAAAGACTGAGGGAGCTCGGTTTGTTTAGCCTGGAGAAGACAAGACTGAGGGGGGATCTTACAAATGCTTATAAATATCTTAAGGGTGGTCATCAAGAGAATGGGGCCAGACTCTTTTCAGTGGTGCCCAGCAACAGGACAAGGTGCAATGGGCACAAACTGAAGCATAGGAAGTTCCACCTGAACATGAGGAAGAACTTCTTCACTGTGAGGGTGACGGAGCACTGGAACAGGTTGCCCAGGGAGGTTGTGGAGTCTCCTTCTCTGGAGATATTCAAGACTCGCCTGGACGCAGTCCTGTGCAGCCAGCTCTAGGTGACCCTGCTTTGGCAGGGGGGTTGGACTAGATGCTCCCCAGAGGTCCCTTCCAACTCCTTCCCTTCTGTGATTCTGTGACATGTAAATGCTTATTGCACATGTGAATCAAGCCCAAAGGGTTAAATTAAGCCCCAGCTGAATTATGATCAGTATAGCCACTGACTTCAGTCAACCCAAAATTTAATCTTCTCTCCATTATTTATGCTTAAGATCTTCATTGTGTATGCTGAATTTTTCCTGCTTATACAGGCTGCACTATAATAGAGATTAGTGGCGTGAACAGTATATTGGCTGGCAGGAATCCCTTAGTTCTGTAATTGTTACTGGTGTTCCCGCTGTGTCTTTTAATAAATTAATGCAGTTTAATTTAGTAGGAGCTGTGGGTGCTAAACATAGTGAAAATCCAACCAATCTGACATCTGAATTATGGTTTAAATCACCTAGTCTCAGGTAGCTAGGCCCCCTGCACCTCTTAGGAATTTCAGGCAATAGACTTGTAGTTGCATTATCAGGATAAATCTGTTCATACAAGACAATTTGGTAAGCATTACTATTCTACAGAACCACTTACACACAAACCTTATCTGAGACCTTCTATGGAACAGCTGACACCACAACAAGAACAAAAATTTTGTGAGTATGCAGGCAGCCGCCTTCTCTACACTTTGGAGTCTGATTATGGGTAAACCATAATAAAAAAACAAATGAAACCATTTCCATTAATATTTATTGGAAGTAAATTGTCTATCTAAACACTTATAGGGCTTTTATTTGCGTAATAAGAATGTCTCATACTCATGAATAGATTTTATCTGCAGATTACCTCTGGGATTTTCTATTCTTCTCTGAATCTGAAAAGCAAAAGACCTGGGTTTGGCCAAGGTCAGACAGAAACTCAAGCTGAGCTGCAAAATGAAATCCTGGAAAGACACGGCTGTTGCCTCTCAGCAATCATTCTTCCACCATTCTGTGCTATAAGATAAAACTCCATTCTTTCTAATGTTATTATTATCGCCTTGCTTTCTTGTGTCACAGAAGTATACAGAGCATGGGATAACTCAACAAAACACGCAGTGCACATGTGGGAATGGCACTTTTTAGAAGCTGGAACTCAGAGACTCCTGAACAGAGCCTGCTGCAGCTCCTCCAGGCACAGCTCTGTGCCAGTTGCAGGCATTGAGGAAGGCAGCATTCATCGCCCAAGCTGTTGTAGCCTGGAGGAAAAATCAAGGGAATTAAGCTTTTTAAGCTCCTCTTCTTTCTTGTAGCTGTAGCCCAGGCAATTTTCTGCATATGATGAAGAGGAAGCCAGTGGCTCCCTTGGGAGCAGCTCTCCTGTAAGTCGCACACCGAGGGCAGCTCAAAAACCTCATCGTCACCCTCTGTGAAAAAGGCAGTACATCATTTTGATGTGCTAGTGTGGTATAAGCACCGCTGTTGGGAGCCTCAGATGTAGTGGAGGGTTGAACAGATGTTCTTTTTACGTATCTTCGCTAGAAAGTCAGTATTTCATGGCATTGGTACTTGGACCACTTCTCTTTCATTTAATTAAGAAATGCTGAAATGTGGGGAGTGATGGATGGAACAGGCCTGGTCCCAACCCCAATGAAGTCAAGGCAAAGATTCCTTCAGATAAAATGGACTTTGCATCAGGATTTAAGTGCCACACAACTGTACAGACTACTGATACAGTCACTGCAATTTCAGAAAATAGCTTGTTCTTAAGAGACACCCTGAAGACTTCCTGTGTTTAAAAAAAAGAGAAAGAAAAAAATAAATTTTGCTCATAAGTCTGTTTAAGCTTCTTAAGTGTATCAAAAGGCATGAAAAGAGTTAGGAAAATGAAGCTCAGAGGAGAAAAAAGAGCCAGTCAAAAGATTTTTGAAAGAATTAAATATTAGTAGAGCATGATACGAGGGAGTACAAAGACCCACAAGGTTTGAAGATTTGCCTGTTCTCTGCCATTAGTTGCAATGATTATTTCCTGCTATCTGCCATTTGGAAGAGATGTTTTGAGGGAAGAAAAGGCATTTTTGTAAACCTAACCATCACTCTTGTTGTTATTATTAAACCTTTGCACAAGGGAAATCCAATAGGTTCTTTGAAAAACAAAGACTATAGTAAAGAGGGATTTCACTTTGCAAATATACAGCCTGTAAACATGAGACACACAAGGTAATACAATAAAATACAAACCAACACTGAAAAAACCCTCATGCAGTTATTTTAATTATTGCTTTCCTGGATTTAAACTGCAAGCAACTTTTAGAAATTTTGTACAAATATGATGTACTCGGTGCTCACCTGTTTCAGGAATACACTCTTAAAAGCAGCCATACAGTGATTACGCAAAGCATAGCAAAGGCTACTCTGTAAGACTTAACGTTGTCTACTATGGGCAAGAAATGATTGACAAAACAGGTATCCAAACACCTGGACAAAACCCAGAAAGTCTACTTCTGCTGTTTCGGGTATGTTTCCATTGAAGCTTAAGATCTATGTATTACTCTTTCTTTTACAGCATGCTTTATAAATAATCATGTAAAAGATAAATTGCAGTTACATGCAGTTTGAAGAGAAATAAATAGGGTTTATACAGATATCCTTTACCCTACAACAGATTCTAACTTCACTTGGTGCTATGCATTATAGCATCTTCACATGCAACTCTGAATTTCACGAAACCTTCCTTGTCCTATATGGCAATACGGGTTAAAGATTCAAGATACATTGGGTGACATATGGCCTATACTTTCAAAATGTATTGCATATTGGGAATATTTGCTCCTACCACCGTGCCAGTATTCACTGCCCCTTTGGACAAACTGATCTGGCTGTTTGTGAGACATTGTGCCTCACCGAAATTAAATGGATTAAAAATAAATCTTCCCACTCCTCTATTCTTTTCCTCATACCCATCTTCCATCTCTTACTCCTGACCTTCTTCCCACCCTCTAACACACTGTTGACAATACTTACCAACAGGAGATAGGTGAAGTCTGTTAGGTCTATTAACCAACACTCCTCCTAACATTCAGGTAGTTCAATGTTACCTGTGAGGAAGTATAAAAGAAACAAATACAGGAAATATGTTCCTGTGAGTCTTTAGCAGACATAATAGCGAAAGAAGGAGCTGAAATGCTTCTCACCAAATACAAAAAATACTGGTGTCAGGCCAAGGGAGGAGGGGAACAAAGGCCCAACATCTAAATCTGACACTAACAGGTCACGATTTAGCTGGTGTGAATGGTATGGAGCAAATGGAGACAGATTTTTCAGGCTACCTAAATTCCATGCCAAGAGGAGCTGGATTTTCAGACTTTGCCTTGGCAAAAAAATGTGTTATATACTTATAAATATAATGAAGTTACAGTAAAAACTTTATCGTGAAATCTTAACACTCAACTATCATTAACATGTAAACATATAGCTTAAATATCACTGACATTTGAAATGGTTCTACCAACGTTTGCACAACAAAGTACCCAAAACTAACTGTAGGCAAGAGCTATAAGTATTTCAGCTTAAGGTATTTTAGCTATAAGGGTTTCAGAGGAAATCTTCACATGCTTATGGCTAATATTTTATTGGGAACAATTGGAAAGCCAGTAATTGTATATATTTTGGATCAGTCATTGTTCTCTCTGGTACCGCTGAGAAACTGCCAGTTCCATTGCTGAAAATGATCCTTACAATGTAACCTCAATCAAAAGATATAATAATAACATTGATTGTAAATTCAGTTGTTAGTTTTCCAATAAACTCCTGACATAGCAGCCACTATTTTTTCTCCATTAATCACATTTTGACCATGATCTCTTTTTGTGACTGCATCTTACACTGCTTTTTTTACTATTAAGAAGAAGACATCTTACAGCTTCTCTCCTTGTTTTCATTTAGTCTAATATTTTGTATTATTTTATTGACCTTAAGAACAGAATTTTCCCTTTCATTTATTTAAAATTGCATTCATTTAACCTTAGCTAGAGAGGCACAAATGCTTTTACAGTCCAGACAAGAAGTCTGAATAAATTGGTACAGTGAGTGTAAAGTCCACAGGGTAATCTGTAAGTGTAGATTATGCTTTCTATTACAAAATACAACAGTGAAGTACTTATACATAAAAGTGGTACTAAATTTTAACAGCACACCACAGTTGCAAATCTATAGTTTAAAGTACTGGGATGTTTTCTGTTACCAAATAAATTTTTATCTGTGAAATAGAAATATGGCTTTAGAAGCCTATAAATACAGGCTTTCCTTGCCTTGGATGGTTATGAGATCTATCTTCATATGAATTGTAGGTAACAGCAACGACATACTGTAACTTACCATGATTAGGTGAAGTTAGTAATGTGCCCAAGAATTGCTTCCTTGTATTACATGAGTCTGCTTTGTAGGAAAATAAAAAGAACAATATGATGTATAACATCAGGAAAACAAAACAACACACCACGCTCTGTTTTTCCAGCACATTAAAGTAAATGTACCCCCCAATTCATATTTCAGGGTGACATGTACTAACCATTGGTTGGAAGGCATATATGTAGCAACTGTTATTTAAACTAAAAAATAATTCACACAAAATTCACAAGAACTTGTTTTTTTTACCTATTTTACTCTTCTATCTGTGAAAAATGGTCTGTACCCTCAAGAACATTTCTCATCCAGCAACCTCAATATATATGTTTTAAAGATGAATGGATAGGGTGTTTACAGTTAATGATCTGTATCATATTGCATCCATTTAGCTAAAGATATATAATCCCACACGGTTTGGTTTATATTGAGTCTTATTCAAGAACTATATCATTGAAAGGCCGTCATGTTATCCTGATAGATTAGAAGATGAAAATAAATAAGACAATATACTCCACTTTCTGTTATATAGATGAAGTCTAGAGACTATTTGATAGTTTTACTGCTTACATTTTATAGTGATATTAGACTTATATATCACCAAATTACAGTCACACTGAATTTTATAATTTCAGTTTTATTTCTGCTTTGGAAACATTTGTAATTTGTTCTATTTTGCCAGCATAAACATATTCTGTATCTGAGTGTGCATGAGTATAGTGTATTCTGAATAAGTACACTTGATTTCAATCACTTTCATATATCATAGAAATCATAGAAATCATAGAAAGTTTTGGGTCGGAAGGGACCCCTAGAGGTCATCTAGTCCAACCCCCCCACAGCGAGCAGGGACACCACTAACTAGATCAGGTTGCTCAGAGCCCTGTCCAGCCGGGTGTTGAATGTTTCCAGGGATGGGGCCTCCACTACCTCTCTGGGCAACCCGTAACAGTGTTTCACCACCCTCATTGTAAAGAATTTCTTCCTTATATCCAGCCTAAACCTACCCTGTTTTTAGTTTAAAACCATTACCCCTCGTCCTGTCACTGCCGTCTCTACTAAAAAGATTATCCCCATCTTTCCTATAGGCTCCCTTTAAGTACTGAAAGGCTGCAATCAGGTCTCCTCTCAGCCTTCTCTTCTCCAGGCTGAACAAGCCCAACTCTCTCAGCCTGTCCTCATAGGAGAGGTCCTCCAGCCCTCAGATCATTTTTGTAGCCCTCCTTTGGACCCGCTCCAACAGTTCCATGTCCTTCTGGCGCTGAGGGTTCCAGAGCTGAATGCAGTACTCCAGGTGAGGTCTCACCAGAGCAGAGTAGAGAGGCAGAATCACCTCCCTCGTCCTGCTGGCCATGCTTCTCTTCATGCAGCCCAGGACACACTTGGCCCTCTGGGCTGCCAGCGCACATTGCCGGCTCATGTCCAGCCTTTCGTCTATCAGTACCCCCAAGTCCCTCTCAACAGGGCTGCTCTCAATCCTTTCACCCCCAGCCTGTATTGATAGCGGGGATTACCCCGACCCAGGTGTAGGAATTTGCACTTGGCCTTGTTGAACCTCATGAGGTTATCCCTATAAACAGCATCCTTTTATGTCTACAAAATGACATTCACCTCATTAAGCACTAATTAACAATTACCACTGAGAGATAAAGTAATTTTAAACACAATAATTGCAAAAAGTCTTATTATTAGGTGTAGCCTTTGGAACATGAATGAATTAGTATGTTTCCTAAGGTCAGGGCTGTCCTCTGTTTCTTGGTTAATGCTACCTTTTGGGATTATACCGTTGTACCTGAAGTCGGATGAGGAAAAGTTATGGGTAGTTTGAATTCCTTACTTTTTCAGCTAGGTTGGATCAACGTAACTGGACTGATAGTATATTTTCATCAAATATCTAATAATGCTTGAAAGTGGAAATTGATTTTCATTTTCTGACTTTCGCACTTTTTGGTTTGTCTTTATCATATGTAAAATCTCTGATCTCTAATTCACTAATCTCAATTAGATATTATAGGGGCAGATATACTTCTCTAAAGTAACCATTGTCAGGTTTCATCTTAAATATGTGTTATCTTTTAAAACTAATGAACCATTCTCCACAATCTATGGTCGAATATTTAAATTTATCACACTCTAAGTTCCAAATGCTGAACACATGAACACCAACAGACACCTAGACAGTGTAGAACAAACTGACAGCAGGGTCCCAAATTTGCATTTATCTGTCAGCTGTGCTCTCAGTAGAGTCAATGCCAGCATCCTTAGTGTAAAGCCAGGCTGACATTTTAGCGATATATTGAGTTAAAAGATACCTTGATACATATCATACAGTGCAGAAGAGACAGTGTATATTTTGTAGGGTGTTGTAGTTTAACCTGGCAGCCAGAAAGTAGGACCACACAGCCACTCACTTGCTCCTTCCCCTACAGTGCGATGGGGAGGAGAACAGACAAAAAGTAAAACTCATGGGTTGAGATTAAGACAGTTTAATAAGACAAAAAAGAAAGGAATACTACTACTACTACTACTAGTAGGACTAATACTACTAATAGTACTAATACTACTACTAATAACGAATACTCAAAACAAGTCATACACAGTATAATTTTTCTCACTGCCTGACAACCAATTGCACAGCCAGTCCCCAAGCAGCGATCATGGAACTTGCACATTTCCCAGAGCTCATGCATTTTGTGGATTTTTGCCAAACTTGCAAAAAAGATCAAACTCCCTGAAAAAAATATCAAACTCCTGGAAAAAGGAGTTCCTGCTTTCCCAGTCAACCCCATTTATAACCTGAGCAGGACACCTGTGGTGTGGAATATTTCCACTGCCCAGCTTGGGCTGTCTGTCTGTCTGTGCTCCCTCCCAGCTCCTACACACCTGCTCTTTAGCCAAACACAGGAAACTCAAAAAAGTCCTTGATTTCTTAGCAACAACTAAATCATCAGTGTATTATCAAAATTCTTCTCACACTAAATCCAAAACATAACAGCTGCTGGGAAGAAAATTAACTCTATCTCAGCTGAAACCAAGACATAGGGAAAAATTGTATCACACAAACCATTCAGAATTTCTTCAGAGAATTCACAAGCACATGAAGGACAAACTTGTTCATTTAGTCTGCAGGAATTTTGAAATTGTAGTGTACAATTTTGACTGGTGAAGACTTAAAAGCAAGTAAGTTCTCCTACGGTAAAAGGAAAAATCCCCGAATTAATGTCTAACTGATAACAAAAGGTCACTTTTCATGATAGGTGGGAGGGAGGTATCCAAGGAGATATACAAGTATCTAAGAGAACTGGTGTCCCTCAACATATTTATTAATGACCCAGAAAGGGACCAAGTAACAACAAGACAAAGTTCGTTGGTGGGATAAAAATACTCAAGGCACTAAAGACAACACCTGCAAAGAGCTGAAGAGAATCTTGGTACAGAATGACTGAAAGATAAAAGTGGCAAATAAAATTCAGCACTGATAAATTCAAACCAATATACACAGAGGAAAACCAATTTTAATCACATACATACACTGATGGCTTCTAAATTATGCAGTACACAGAAGAGACATCTTGATGTTAATATGGGCTGTCAATGAAAGAGTTAGCTCAAAAAAGGGAAGATGATGATTAAGAATTGTTTAAAAAAAAAAAAAAAGAGCTACCCAGAAATTGCTACTATGATCACTGTACAATCCCTTGGCTTACTTGTACCTTGAATACTGCATGCATGCCTGTTCTCTCCACCTTAAAAAAAGATACAGTAGAATTAAACGGATACCACAAAGACTGACAATGGTAATTTGAGCTAATGGATCACCTTCTGTGGAAAGAGAGATTAAACAGAATTGGATACTTTAGTTGGAAAACAGATGTCCCTAGTTAAATATGATAGAAAGCTATTAAATAAATCAATAGAACAGAACAATGATATATAACTATTTTATATTGTTTTTACAGCAAAATAATAGGAAGCATAAAATGATATTTTTAGGCAACAAATATAAAACTGTTCAAAGTACTTATCACACAGAATGCATAAGTAAATAGGGAAACACTGTTGCACAATATTCTGGAGCCCCAAAGCATGTCTTTGTTGGAGTTGTTTTTTTTTTTTAAATAGCATTATTTGAAGAAAATCTCACCAAGTTGTACTAAACACCAGCCTGTATCTTAGTAAGTCCTTTAGCCAGAGACTGCTAGAAAAATAGAAGGTCCATTAGGGACAGTTTAACTGAATGCTTGATCTGTTCTTACAGTCTTTCTTTAAGTTTTTATCTACTGGGCCAAGTTGCACTTTGTTCTCATTCCATATGCTGGCTTCTGACATGTTCTTAGTGAGATAAATGTATGCTTTCCAAAGTACGAGCATAAATTCCAAAGCATTAAGAGAAACTGTATTGTTTAATATTGAAGATTACAGCAGATCTACAAGTATTTAAAAATCTCAGCTAAAGGAGCCTAAGTCTTCAAAAGCCAATTGCTGTAGGTATCACTACAAACAGACTAAGTGCCTGACACCGCCTTAAATAAATCACTGGAATGATTCCCATTCTTTTTCTTCAACAGGCTTATATGTTGACTCCACAGTAACTCAGAAAAAAGGAGTGGCATATTTAAAGGTGCATGAGGATACAGTCATGAGGTGCTGAGTGACAGGGATGGATAGGGTCATATTTTCAGGCTACTTTCTGCAACACTTGTTTTGTAGAAGGACTTGTGTGAACACTGGTGTCTAATCTTTCTAGATTGTAGAGCACAGACCAAGTCAGCCACCAGTATCTGACACACAGGATCAAAAAGCAAGCAAGAAGCTGCAGTTTTTGATGTAACACACTCCTGGCTCCTGGAAGGTCCTGGATCTGAGCCTTTATGCTGCTGATGGAAACTACATGTATGAAAGACCAGCTCAAAAGACTTGAGTGCTTGAAAGGTGCGCAGGGTTTCTATACTCCACAGATGGGTGCAGTGTGCACATGCAGAGGCATATCATATTTGAGATGTTAGAAGGCAGTGATAATGACAGTTTTTGTTTGCAAAGTTATAGAGAGTAAGGTGGAAAGTCAGGGGACAGCGTGACTCTTGGCCACGTGACATTTTGGAATGCAGCTCCAGGCACAGACTTCAGCCAGTCCAATCTTCTGCAACTGTGAAAAACATGGGAGCCCACAGCAGAAGAAAGTACAATTTTCATATCAAACAGTAAACATCAGCATAAACTTTCTAAACACTTGTCCATAACTGTTCACTCACCTCCGGAGAGAAAAATCTCTACAGAAAGTAATCACACACTTTGTCTTCTTCCTTCTCAGCAAACCAAAACTCACTCAAATAGCCCCGACACTGCTGGAGATGATGTGATCTGCTGGATTTCTGCTTACCGATTTACATGAACTGCTGAGCAGTCCAAACAGTATGGAAATGCAGATACAAGAAATCACAGATATTTCCAACATATGTTTTGACAGATGACAATCTGAGCAGCATATACCCATTCATGAAACCAATGAATGAAACAAATTTCAGCCTTTGGACTGAAAGAAATTTTTCCTGCTAGTGAGAGGGTCCACCCTGCTGGCAAAGGAGACTTACGGAAGGCAGCAGATGAAACAGTGTCAGGTCTTTGAAAACAGGCAAAATGCATGTAGTAAACTATATGATTCAGCAGACTGTTGGCAACTGAGGAGTCTCATTATGGGGCCTCCTTGTGAGACTGCTAATTAAAATAATAGATACTGTCTTCTTTAACCCCACATGTAAATGTTGGGATGGAATCACGCCTGGGTGCTGAGAATAATGGTTTGCCTCTATTCTTTTCTTCTATTCCAGCAACAAATGCAAGTTCGGACCCTAAATTAAAACATGAGCCTCATCAAAGTAAAATATTCTACATTCTGCTATGCAACATTTCCATGGAAAAATTCCCTCTGTGTCATGCTTACTGCTTGGCAATAATTTTTTTTTTTCTCTGCTACAACTGTACAAGTGTGCACAATTCCTGTTCCTGCTCCCCACTGATTTTCCCTTTCTTTCTATTTTCTCACCTCCCACTTCTTTCTTGAAGGGTTGTCTCCCTTTCGTCACATCTGGGACAGGAATTTGAAGCAAAATTGGTGAACTTCTCTCATCAGAAATGTCACAAGCTATAGATGCTATGTACAAACAGCATTAGTTACATTTTTGTGCAAGACTCACACACAATAGTAAAGCTGAGCTATGTTAGGAAAGAAAACACCTGGGCCCATAAAAGGGATAGAAAGAGAAAGAAGAGCAAAAGAAACATAAAGCAACAGTGAAAGATTAGACTGCCGTCAATACTAATCTTTTGCCTGCTAAGAGGCTCTTTACCACAAAACACCAGGGGCTTTTTATAATAAAAGTGGAATTTGTGGAACTTTAACTCAAAACCAGCAGAAAACTTCACTGCACATAGGCTCTTTCTCAACCCTTATCTGCATTCACATGGTAGACTTTAAAAACGGAATTACCAGTTTGATTTCCTGCTAATTTGTGCTTCAGTCCAACAATTCATGCAAGCACTATATACCTATATGCAATTTTAGACAGCTGCCAAGTCCTCTTTTGTGTTATTGGGACTTACAGATTTACTAATTTTATGTGCTCTTCTGGTTAGGAGTGACACTAAAGCAAAGGAGAAATATCTTCATTCCCGTGAACAGTCTTCAGAACAAAGCAGGCAAATGACATACAAACCAGCTGCCTGGAGCTGGAATGCAAAAACCCCATCCCTAGAGGGAAAGCGGAAGGCTGTAGCTCTTGGCTTTTGTCAGGTCTTTATATCCTTTTGCTTCATGATGTTTTGTTATTTTGACCACAAATCTCACTGTGTTTAGTGATGAACTGCATCATGTTAGACATCATGCTCTAGGCCTGCATTACCTAACAGTTGTTTTCGCCCAGGGAACACAATCCTGCTGTAACATGACACCACAATGCTTCTGTTACAGAAGAATGAATTCTGTTTGGTTTTATGCTAAAAAATAATGTGTGGCATGTTCAACTATATTCATGCTATTTTTAAACATTTTTCATAATATTTTATGATTTTATACTTTTACAGTTGGTCTGGAGGGTTTGATTAACGGGCCAGCGAGTGACTCTAGGCCAGCGAAGACATAAGCAGAAGGAGAAGCTTACACTGTCAGGAGCTGGGGCTGTGACTGTTTTGTAGTAGTTAGCCCTGGAGCAGTGGTTTAATACTAGGTTAGAACTTCTATCCATTCACAGCAAAATGAATCGAGAAAACAGCTGACAACCAGCAAAGAGGAAATAAAGGTAAAATGAGGAAAATCTATATGCCGATTTCTGAGCTTATGTGCATACAGCCATTACCATTCCACTGTGAAAACTTTATCATTCACAGACATCCATCTATTACTTACGTATGTTACAGATGAAGAAGATAAGAAAGAAATTAAATTTGCCCACAGCAGAAGGAGATTTTAGAAGCATAAATACATATTTTCTACTTAAAATTTTGGTATAAAATGAAATGAAATATTTATACCTATATATGTATATTACCTCTATGTTTTCTGAATAAATATTATGCCAAGGAACATACCAATATTGCAAGTTCTAGTCTATATCAGTGTATCGCTACAAATGCTGGCTAATATTATTTGAACTCTACCCTGTCATCAGAGTATGGTTCAATTACTGTTATATATGTAAATATAGTTGTTGCCTGGCATTTAGAATACTCTCACCTTATGTTCACTGATTTTTTTTTCTGTCAAATACTACTCTATGTCCTTTCAGCTCCCCCCATGAATTATTACACTCAACATCATCAATGGCTTTCTGTTGCTTCTACTTCTAATTTTAACTTCAGCCTTAACCTTTTGTTGCTTTTTGCTCATCTGCATAGACTTAATAGAAGTCATGAGGCTTCTTTCTGCAGAGCCCTCCAGAATGCACCTTTCCACCCTTCCCAGACTATTAACTAACATATCCTCCCCTTCTCCTCTCAAAGTGGAATCACTGTTATCTGTTAGTCTGTGGTGATGACATCTGAAAACTCATCTTTTAAAATCTGCTGTAGACACTATTCTAAAGATCATCATCTTTCTTGCTTATTGGACTAGATAACACAGTTTACACCTCTCTCAATGTTTGTTTTCCACTACATGAAATAAATACTTCTGGCCCTTATTACAAGGTGTCTCAAAGCTGATCTTCTTGCATCATTTCTAGAGCAACTGTCAATACAGTGACACTAAAGATGCATGATCTGTGATTTTTTACTTCTCTGAGAAATATCTTCAAAATTCTCTCATACCTAACAGTTTATAGCTTTATCAAAGAGTAGTCTTTGTCCACTTAATCCTCTTTCATGTCTCCCTCACCTCTTCCATAATACAAAGAGGAATCTGATTCACCAGGGAGAGAAGTATGACTGCTGCTGCTGCTGGATGGCCAAGAACTGAGCACATTCAGTTTCCACCATTAATCCTTCTTTCTATCCCAGCCATCTTCTTCTCTGTCTCACCACCTTTTATGACAGCTTTTAGCTTGACAATCCATGCAAGGACTGTGAGTTATGATATATTTATACATCTCATACCACTGCCTGCTACATATCCTGGTTGGCTTCCAACAATAATCTGTATTGGTTGCAGGGTTTTGGTTTATTTTTTCATAGCCTAGGGAGATGAGAGTTTTGTATAAGAACAAGCATTTTTTACATTTCAGGAGTACTTTTTCCTATCATTTAGTTAGCACTGATTATCAACATAAACAATTGTGAAGTGCTGGAACCTAAGCAAAAATATTTTAAAATAAATAAGAGAAAACAAAAATAGTGTGGCCAGCGGAAGTAGGGAAGTGATCATCCCCCTGTAATAGGCAGTGGTGAGGCTGCACCTTGAATACTGTGTTCAGTTTTGGGCCCCTCATTACAAGGAGGACATTGAGTTGCTGGTGCGTGTCCAGAGAAGGGCAACAAAGATGGTGAAGGGTCTGGAGAATAAGTCTTATCAGAAGCGACTGAGAGAGCTGGGGTTGTTCAGTTTGGAGAAGAGGAGGCTGAGGGGGGACCTTCTTGTTCTCTACAACCACCTGGAAGGAGGTTGTAGTGAGGTGGGTGTTGGTCCCTTCTCCCAAGTAACTAGTGATAGCACGAGAGGAAGTGGCCTCAAGTTGCATCAGGGGAGGTTTAGATTGGATGTTAGGAAAAATTTCTTTACTGAAAGAGTTGTAAAGCATTGGAACAGGCTGCCCAGTGAAGTTGTGGAGTCACTATCCCTGGAGGTGTTCAAAAAATGTGTAGCCGTGCTACTTCAGGACATGTTTTAGTAGGCATGGTGGTGTTGGGTGGATGGTTGGACTTGATGATCTTCGAGGTCTTTTCCAACCTTGATGATTCTATGATTCTAATTACAGAAGAAAATAAATTTTACCATTTACTACAGCTTCATAGAATTTTTTCCCCCTACGAAGACATAGATGACCAAGCCCCCTCGCAGGTGTGATGGTATAAATGTAGAATGGCTTGTTGTATCAGCACTGTGAAGCATTAAGTTCCAGAGTCTATACCCATAAAAAGCAAAGGATAGGGAGAACAAAAGCAGGCAGAAGAGAACAAACAAATACATACTGAAGATGGAATGAGGGGACAGAACTACTTCTTGCTCTGCCATACTGAGAAGTCCCTGATGTAGGAGGGAGGATTTTCTTTGCATGGAATCCTACAAAAAGACAGAAGTTGGTCTACTTACTACATACAAAAGGCTAAGTATAGGGTTAGGAAGTTAATTCGAAACCCAAGACTAATACAGATTTCCTGAAATAATAATTTGATCACAGGAGTATCCTCTTTTTATGAATTTACAATAAAGTTAGCAATAATTGAAGAACTCTTATTTTCAGAAGGGGATTTATGCTGAATCCTGAGGAATGCAACTTGAATATCGAAGTAAAAGGCATCTGTACAAAAAGCTATATAGATGAATTGATAAAGAAAAGCTCAATTAGGAAAATGAAAATGTCTCAAAGATTGAGAGAGTGTTTTAGAGGGGGAAAACTGGAAACAATTAAAGAAGATTGAAAATTACAGGAAGGAACAGCCTGGAGGAAAACATAGCTACTATAAAAGATTGACTAGAAGACATAAAAGAGGAAGAGAAAGGAAAATAGAAGAAAAGAAAAAAACCTTATGTACACAGTAAGCTATTATAGCTCTCTTGCTTCATGTTATTCCAAATTTTTCCATCTCTCATTTTTCTGGTGGATTTAGCCCCTTTCAAAAAACCATGAGACTGTTTTGCTGGCCCTTGACTGGATGCACCTGTGGCATTGGTACTTGTGCCCCTGAGAAGAGAAAGTGCTGATGCTGAGCTTTGTGAGCACTGCTCCTCTCTAGGTACCAGCGTCTCCCTGCCCACACAGGGGACAGTTGGGTGGCTTCATCTTGTTAACCATCAGCTCTTGGGCAGAAAGTAAGTTGCAATGGTGGAAACTGCTGTGCTTTGATTTCAGGAATTTTCTCTTTCGTTTCTTCTACATTTCCTCCCCATTTAACAGCAAGAGTGAACAGGTGCTGCTGCAGTTACCTCAGCAAAACAGGAAGGGGCAAACATACTGTCTAAGCTTGTTTATAGCCTCATAGGACACACGCCAGCTCCTGCCAGGGTAGTGCAATGGATGATGAGCTTATACCTGTCGACATTTTCCAGGATCTTCTGTCAGTCTCGCAAAGTATAATGGGCTTCCCCAGGAAGTAAATGGATATACTCAGGCTTCTCTTCTTCACTTTAGAAGTAGACAGTGATTTCAGAAACCTTAAAACGTATCCTAATTTTTTATATTACCAGCTACATTGCTCTGGAGAAAATAACTTCTGTCAGAACCAAGAGGGTTTAAACTTTTACCTATGAATGAGTTTATATCTGACTTAGTGTATTTAGATGTATATGCCTCTAAGGTAGAAAATTTAAAATCTTAAAATAATTACTAAGCCTTGTAGCCAAAGGGGAAAAAATATTAGAATCAGGCTTCTGCACTGGAACTTTAACCTCTTAGAATTACATCAGGCTCAGGTTTTCACACTGGCCAGAAATATGCTATAGTATGCTGAATACGATTCTTTATCTAACAGTGACACCTGAGAGTGTTAAATTACAAAATAACTTTCAAGTCCAACTACTGGAAAAACTCCCTCCACTTGGGTTAGTCACAGTTCACAAGCAGGAGCAACTTTACCATTTTATACTTTCAGTGACATCTTCTTTTAATAATTTTTTGAAAAAAATCTGTCTCCTAGATTTTTTATCCTATGCTATTGCTAGAAGTCTTACACTATAAATGTCAAACTCTATCGGGAATGAAAATGTTCCTGTGGGAAGGTGAATCAACTTGTGTTAATCACTAAAGGAATGTACGACATAAGAAAAAACTTCATGTTAAGAGAAAACTAAATCTGGGACTATTGATAAATAAATGCTCAGTTCCAATGTTTGATTTTCAGTAGTAATCAATGTAACGGGACTGGTCACACAGGCAAAGATAAGAGCATGAACAAAAGGTTAAGAGGGGCCATTAAAAGCAAGCAACAATGTTCATACAGCAGACTGACTTTAATGAACAAATAATTAATATACCAGCTGACTAAGTATCCTCATATGGGCTGAAATGAGGATTTCTTTAAAAAAAGCATATTGTTCTCGTGACTGTTGGCGGGGGTGGTGGTGTTAAAATAGTTTAATACGTTAAAACATCCACTCAGGGTTTCTCAAGGATGGAGGAGCCTACGAGGAGAGACTCTTATGGGAAATTATTTGAGTTAAACAGTACAATGTCAATGAACTGACTGTTTATTCTAGGGTTGATGACAATTTGTTCTGCTGTCTTTGTCAAAAATCTACTGTTCTGCAGTTCTGCACAAACTGAAGCAGACGCATAACTGTTCACACAATTAAGTCATGGAAGCTACTGAAGGTGAAGGAGCAGAGGCTCGCGCCGAGTGACCCTTTCTCCAGTGGCAAAACCGCAGCGGCGAGGCGGCAAAAAGCGCCGAGAGAGAGGAGACCCCAGCCCCCCCCC
>Ga0065711_1001545_pt1 | contig 42307 bp, 22 predicted proteins | sample Hoacrofraction12_FD_59098 | JGI IMG/M metagenome (GOLD analysis project Ga0065711, IMG submission 59098) | Hoatzin crop microbial communities from Cojedes, Venezuela - Epithelial fraction 12 v2 (version 2) | ecosystem: Host-associated > Birds > Digestive system > Esophagus > Crop | place...
CATCCAACCTGGCCTTGAACACTGCCAGGGAGGGGGCAGCCACAGCTTCTCTGGGCAACCTGTTCCAGTGTTTCACCACCCTCATGGTGAAGAATTTCTTCCTAATACGTATTCTAAATCTGCCCTCTTTTAGTTTAAAGCTGTTCCCCCTTGTCCTATCACTACACATCCTTGTGAAAAGCCCCTCTCTATCCTTCTTGTAGGCCCCCTTCAGGTACTGGAAAGCTGCTATAACATCACCCCAGAGCCTTCTCTTCTCCAGACTGAACAGCCCCAAATCCCTCAGCCTGTCCTTATATGAGAGGTACCCCAGCCCTCTGATTATAAGTTTTTCCCATGGTAACAAACAAAACGTGAATAAATGGTCAGTTTTCACAACTACTTGGACTTCTTAGGGGAACCTTTTTTGGTCTCTGTTGTTAAATATGTTCACAAATAAATTTGAAAATTTTATGAGCAATAATGTGAAATAGCTTGCTGAGAATACAAAATCATGCAGAAGAGTCATAACTGAATGTGAAGTTTTACAAAAGGACCTTATAATATTTGGATGAAGCCTCAAGTAACTGGAAGATAAAGTGGCAGATTAACTCAGACAAGATAATACAAGGTAATTAATTTTAAAAAATCACCCAGTGACATGTTCACAATAACAGACTCCACTTTATTATGATGAATGAAAGAGCTCTTGAAGTTTTTCTAAGTAGCTCTTTGAAAATACCAGATAGAATTTTCAGCAGGCAAAAAGACAAAATGAGTGTTAGCTATGATCAGGAACAGAAAAAAAGAACATAATAGGCAGCTTGGTTAGAATGCACATTGTTACATGCTGCCTCAGTGCTGTTAATCGCATCTCAAAAAACTTACATTAAAATGAAAAACTCGATCAAAATATAAGAAATGTGTTGAGAGAAATGGAGTAGCGTCTATAGGTTTGGAGAGCAACTGCTGAAAACAGATATGTTAAGATGGGCCCCCCACTAGTATTAGTGACATGAAGTGGGTGAATTGTAAAAGCTAGATGATGAATATTTTATTTCTTTTTTCCTTTAAACATCTGCACTTGCTGATCGTGAGGGACAGGACACTGAACAAGATTTTGGTTTAATGCAACACATAATTTTCAAAAATATTTTTATTCTTATGCTTTTCTGTCTCTGTTTCCAAAAAAATGCATGTCAAAGTATTATTTGCATGCAATCTGTATGATAAGTCTAAGAAGCAGGAAAGTTTTGCCTGGACTTGGTCATATGTTGCAGATTGCTGGCCAAATATTAGTATATACTGGTATAGACTTCCATTGGGTGAAGCCGGTTCTTCCAAAACTGTCTGTTTCCCTGTCAGGCACCTAGTTAAGCCAACTGCTACAAAAGACCTGAAAGATTCTTCCTTTTTAATGTGTTTATTCTCAAGCAGATCACAAGGACTTAAAGATATTCAGATTCTCAAGCTCCCACAGAGTCCTACCAAAGAATCTTCCTCTGCCTTGGTGACCACAGAGCTCTTGCAATATTGGCGGCTCCCTCAGGTTCTTGGCAGTCCCAAGTGCTCTTGGTCTTCTTAAATGTCCTTGAATGAGATTAACAGTCTGGAGTTTTCAGGTTCTTCCCAGTCCAGGGGTGAGGAGTTTTCAGGTTCTTCCCAGTCCAGGGGTGAGCAGGAAGGTCCGCTCTTGGCCAAACATCTTTCCTGGGGTTTCTGGAGTCCCTGATTCAACACTGATCAGCTACAGATTCTAGAAATCCTAGCTTCCAGCCAGCAGCCTGTGCTTATTCTGCAATTAGGGTAAAAAATTGTAGCCACTTACACAGCTTTAGTGTTTGAAATATATACGGACTTTTTTGATCTGATTCATTTACATTCCCAGAGGCAAAATCTAACTAACAAACAAAAACCCCCCAAACCAACAGATCAACACTCCTTTCAGAGAACTTCACAGAAAATTAGAAGTTTGGCTATAATGAAATCTTTTCTCTGTTTCCCCTCCTGAAAGGAAGTGTTTGCTCTGTGGTGAATCTGACATTTTTGAGAACTGGATTAATAAGGTTTGGCCATATTCTGCAACAAGCAGAACTTTTTCTGGAGTGTCAGTCACAACTTTGCTTTCTTTCTCCTGCAGCACAAGAGGAAGCTCTTTCTCTCTTGAAAATCTAACATACTCATCCCATCTGCCCTGCTTAAAGTAGAAGAAGTATAATAATAAAGTATAGTAAGTATGGTTGTGAACGATCTGACTTGAATCACATGGCCAAGTTTGAAGAGTTGTTGTACTTTCACAGGTGAAATAAACCCCTTGAAAAAATAATGTTGCCTTTGCGTTGTAGTTGTGTGTCATCAGTTACAGGAGTACAGTGAGATTTTTTTTTTATTATTATCTTGTGAAATTTTTACTTGAGTAATAGTTGTGGCTAGATAAACACTGAATGGTGCAAAACAGTTTTATAGCATGCTTTAAAGAAAATAATTTTGACTGGGAAAACAGCTTACACTAGGTGAAATTTTAAACAGCTGGAAATGAACAGACATCACACAATACATTAGAAATGCTGGAAAACTTATTTTTAGCATTAATGTAGCATTAAGCCATTTCAAAGACATCATAAGAGAAAAACTTTAATGAAGATGGACTGTCACCACATGCACATTAAACACATGGATGTACAAGATGGCTTTATCCTTCAAAGTTGCAAAATCCTGACATGCATCAAAAAGATCCAAAACACATGACAATGCATATGAAGCTAAACAGACTTCAGAAGCAGACTACCCAGTTACCAAAATACAGCCAAGATGAGTGTCTGATGAATTGATTCGTAGAAGAAAACAAATTATTATACAAAGACTGGATGATGACCAAAGCACTTTGTAAAAATAGGACTTCAGTATCACAGTCTTCTCCTCATGGCTGCCCATAGTGACGGTACAGAGGGGGAAAAATGGAGAGGGACTTTCTGACCATAAGAGAGAGCAGATGATCACTTTATGCAAGCTACAAAAACACTACTCCTCTGACCTTGAGATAGTGAAAGGTGACTAATTAGTTTTCTCTGCTTTGACACCTACACTTCACTGTCCTTGGGACAAGCAAGGTGTGTCATTTTGTCTCTGCATTCTTCAGAAGCTTGAAAAATGTGTTTATAAGACATATCTAGGTTTGCAACTAATATTCATGTGGTCACAAGAGTGTCTTATGTTGTCAGATATATGAACATAACAGTGGAGCTTCAAAATAATCAAGGTATTCCATAACGTAAAAAGACTCTGCAGAAAATGCTTTTCTGTCTGCAGAATACCCTTGAGCAGTGTATTCTACAACTTCTACAGGATAGCCATTGCAAAAGCATAATGTAGGTCTTCCAGGAGGTAATGAAAAGTCAGACAAGATTTCACTTTGTAATTACACCTGCAGACGCTCATTTTAAAACCTTTCACTTGGTGTCAAATGCTCGTGGTGTCAAGCATAACAAGACAGTTCTGAATATATTGAAAAAGTTCATGCAGGAAAACAGACTTTACTAGTGGTATAGTCAAATGTCTGGGGATATGAAAGTTTTGATAGTGATTTATTTTTGAGGGAGGCACATCTTATACAAGATGTTCAAGTACCAGTTCATGGGTAAATACTACTTAGAATGTTGTTTAAGGCAGCCTAGTAGTGGTGACATGAATGATAAAGTGTTATTAATAGCAAGTTCTTCAGTCTTATTTTGTTACAAGTTGAATTTTCAGTGTCTTATGAAGTACCAAATGACTGTTATAATCCTCTGTAAAGCTGATATAGATCATTGCCTTAAGCTGCAAGATCTCTGAATAGAACACAGCACAAGATAATAATTGCATTCGTCTTAAGGTTTATTTTCATTTTTTGACTCAAAATAAAATAAAAGTGTTTTAACGCTTTAAGAGTGTGCCTTTTAAGTGTAAGAGTTAGGGTATTCACTTGCATGATAGGGTGCAAAACAGGTGTTGGTCTACACTGAAGAATCTCACACAAAACATCTTCTCTCAGCAGGTCAAGACCTTGAGCAAACAGCCTGAGACAACATTTTCACCAAAATAGGGAAAAAATGCAATACAATAAAAAGTGTTCTGACGTAAGACGAGGTCAGAATTACTTCTTTCTGAGCACTTATTTCTTTTGTCTCAGAGTGTCCACTCTGATCTACTTTTATCAAAACGCTTTCAGAAGACATCTTAAAGTTAGAGCCAGTCTATGTTTCCTGGCAAGTTTCTTTTTCTTATACATGCAGTAAAGCAAGGGTTCTCTACCATATGGCTTAACAGCCCAGAGACAAAGAAGTCTGGTCATATTTACTATCAGTAGGGGATTATACTTCCATTCATTTCAATTGTAGTTAATCAGGACACTGAATTGTAAAGTACACAAATGAGATTTGTTAGGATCGAAGAAACAAAGCTCCATAATCTACTCCTCTTTATGTTCTCAAAATGCTTTCTGAAACATTTATGGTTGTATGTGCTTATGACTAGGTAAGTATCCTGCATATGCAGATGATGGAGCAGAAAATTTGATCTCAAAAGTTCTCCTCAGAAGCTCAAGCTACCCAGCTCACATTACTCCATGTACCCTAAATTGCATTTCACTCGTATGTGAATTATTACCCATGGATGCAGTTTCATTTTGAGACACATTGAGAAATGACAGGTGGAGGTAATAAAAGGTGTCTTCTCCCTGATCTTCCAAAGTAACTTCACGTTTCAGTTGCTTGACTCAGTCTGGATGAATCTCTGTAAACTCAAGCTGAGGAATAACTAAGGAGACCATTCTGTGTTAGTCAGCTGGAGAATTGCAGTCTTAAGGGAAAATCAACATTAAATCAAGGTAGATGAAGATGTTTATCCTATTAAAGAAACACATCCATAGAAATTGTTTAAAACTTTATTTCAGCTTTGAGAGTTTTAGAAGGGTACAAGATTTTGCAGTTTCTTGTCTTAAGGGACTAATATAAATTATTGAGCCATCTTACTTTCTCTGTCCAATGACAGTCAGGAAGAATGAAAGTGATTTATGGCCAAGACAATGCCAAGTAATTTTTCAGTGACAATTAAAGCAGGTTTCTGAACTTACCAACAGGTCTTAACAGCACAAGAAAAAAAATATGAATGAATGAACTGCTTACACAAACGAAAAATATACAAAAATTCACTAACAGAAAAGTCTTTTCCTCATCTCATTATCCTGATTTTACAGCTTGTGTATTGTAAGCATCCTAACCTTTTCTTCAAAATTACAAATATTTTGTGACCTTACTGTGTCCCAATTAGGGATGACTAACTTATCCCTGAAAGGTTTTAGAAAAACAAAAGTAGTGTCTCCCCATTAACAAATCCCTGTAGATTAGCCACATGAAAAATGAATCGCAACAATTACAGAAAGAACAAACCATATGCTAAGGTTGTTTTGAGAGCATGCTTAAATAGACAAATCAGACAAGTCAATTCCTTGATTTGTAGGAAGACAGAAACTTCTTCACTGGAAAGAGGAATGAGAAAATGTGTCTCAGTGCTATGTGACACGGGTTTCGAATATCTGGAGAAATAATCTGCCATGCACATTCAAAGTTCAATTACTCAAATATACATTGAATTTATTGCTTAGTTTCACTGCATTTTCAATGTACTTTGCTTAAATACATTTTCAGTCACTAAATGTTCAGTACTCTATTTCCAGCTGCATTGCAGTAATTGCAAAAATCATTTCATTATAAGGTACAGAGTGATGTGCAATACAGCAGAACTTCTTGAACTTCTGCTGTTCATGAACTACTGTATAGTAGTTTGGGCATTTAAGTATCTTCCTCTTTCCATGAGTAAAGTAGTGGCTCAGTTCATACTGAGAGTGAGTGGTCTATCTGAAGGATTCTACTTCCTTTGTGTTTTAGAGTATTAGGCTCATTGCAGTTCAAAATTGTAGCTTTTTACTGCAAAGATCTCACCAGATCTTGTCATAATCTGGCTTCAGGAAAAGAATTTATCAAACCAATAAAATATAAATCCAACAAAGAGATATACTGTCAGACAATGTCATAGCTGTTGTTGATCTTTCTCTTTAGGGCTTTGGCAATCAATGTAAACTTACAGTGACTTTTCTGTGCCTTGATTATCACAGGCAAATCAAACTAAAATTTAAATATCTCTGGTTTGTATTTCCAAAAAAGATTTGCTTACTTATATTTTTTCCCAAAAATATTTTTTAATTATTTTGTCAGATTGTTGCACATGTCAAAGAAAGATTTTTTGGTAGTGTAATCACATGATGTGAAGAATAAGTTGTCCACAATATCACACAGTAAAGTGCTTTTTTTTTAATACATTTTCCTCTTTCATGTTTTTCTGTTCATAGATGAGCTGCAATAGCACTTTGCTAAAGCTAGAGGAGACATAAGGGATATGAGAGATTTGCCTTTTATCAACCAGATGCAAAAGAAACCTGGAAGCTCTAGAAAAAGGAAGAACAAATAGAGATAGGTGAGTTAAAAAGAGTACTTTAAAATAAAATAAATTTATTTTTTAAGATTACTAAGATGTTAACAATTAAAGGGTTCTTCTTCATTTACTCCCTCAAGTTGCTATTGCTACTTAATATTTTTCTAGAATCCTAAAATTCTTCAGCCTTTGCAATTTTTCCTATCACTTGATCATTTGATTGAGAGATTTCTTAACCTCAGACAACTACTATTATGTTACACAACAGAACCCTGGAAGCAACTCTGTCTGCAGTGAGGACTTCAGTAGACATACACTATTACAAATGAAATTATAAAACTGCATGTCTTGATTAAAATCTTGATTATACTGGAATAGTAGGAAAGACATTTTGCTGTTTATCTTTCTGTGCAATCAGGTATTGTACAATATAATTTAAAGGTAAATTACTTGTCACAAAAATCATATTAATTTCTAGTTGATGACAATCCACAATTCTTCTTTCAATCTAGGACTCACGTTCACTGTCATAGAACCATAGAATCATAGAATAGTTTGAGTTGGAAGGGACCTTTAAAGGTCATCTAGTCCAACTCCCCTGCAATGAGCAGGGACATCTTCAACCGCATCAGTGTACTCAGAGCCCTGTCCAACCAGACCTTGAATGTTTCCAGGGATGGGGCATCTTCCACCTCTCTGGGCAATCTGTTCCAGTGTTTCACCCCCCTCATTGTAAAAAATTTCTTCCTTAGTATCATAGAATTGTAGAGTCATAGGTTGGAAAAGACTTCTTAGATCATCAAGTCCAACCATCCACCCAACACTACCATTCCTACTAAAACATATCCCGAAGTGCCACATCTACACGTTTTTTAAACACCTCCAGGGATAGGGACTCCACCACCTCCTTGGGCAGCCTGTTCCGATGCCTGTTCCAATACCATTATGGGTCAAAGGTCTTGCTGGACTTATTAGTGCACGGACTCCAGACTCCTTGTGTCAGGCACCAAAGAATTAACAAAAGGGAGCAGTTCTACTAGAACAATAAGCTTCACTTAATAGGTGATGGCCCACAACTACACCTGGGGTGTGATGAAGGGCGCACAGCCAGATGTTGCTTCAGAGAAAAACAGCAGGCCACCCCTAAGCACATATTAGGCTCCCTGCCCCGAGGTCCTGCCAAACTGCTGAGTCCCACCTCTGACGACACAACATGCTATTCCAAGAGGCAATCAACGCATAGTAATTGAGTTAGTCCCACCTCGCCAAAGATTTCAAAAGTTTAAAAAATGGCACTTGAAAACACTCTTTGGAGAAGGAGCCAAGCAAAAACCTGATGGATGGGGTGACAATCCTGAACCTCTCTTCTCCTTTCAAGAAGGGATACCCTTTTGGTAACAGTCGCACCTCTGACTTTGTCAGATGTATCCCCGGGAACACTTTGTTAACTAAATTAAACAGTGTTAAACTGTTACGTTGAGCTTAATTTTTGTACGCAGTGCATTTACCAATGGCAATCCTGAATCTGTGACACCTGTTGCTTGAATAAATTACCTAGTGTTTCAACTTTGTGCAACTGTTTCAGTGAAAGTCCCTGGGAGGGTTCTGACAGGCAAATGTTGGATCTGACAAAAGGCTACATGCTTAACCCCTTAGACATAAACCACTGGCCAAGTCTGGGACTAGGAGTGGATTCACAGAATCACAGAATCACAGAGCGTTAGGGATTGGAAGGGACCTCTGTAGGTCATCAAGTCCAACCCTCCTGCCGAAGCAGAGTCACCTACAGCAGGCTGCACAGGGCTGCGACCAGGCACGTCTTGAATATCCCCGGAGAAGGAGAATCCACAACCTCTCTGAACAGCCTGTTCCAGTGCTCCGTCAAACTCAGAGGGAAGAAGTTCTTCCTCATGTTCAGACGGAACTTCCTCTGCTTCAGCTTGTGCTCATTGCCCCTTGTCCTGTCGCTGGGCACCGCTGAAAAGAGTCTGGCCCCATCCTCCTGACACCCACCCTTCAGATATTTATAAGCATTTGTAAGGTCCCCTCTCAATCTTCTCTTCTTCTGGCTAAACAAGCACAGCTCCCTCAGCCTTTCCTCACAGGAAAGATGCTCCAGTCCCTTCATCATCCTTGTAGCCCTCCACTGAACTCTCTTCCTCCTTGAACCAGAGAGCCCAGAACTGGACGCAGTACTCCAGATGAGGCCTCACTAGGGCAGTGTAGAGGGGAAGGAGAACCTCCCTCGTCCTGCTGGCCACACTCCTCTTAATGCACCCCAGAATGTCATTGGCCTTCTTGGCAGCCAGGGCACACTGCTGGCTCATGGTTAACCTCTCGTCCACCAGGACTCCCAGGTCCCTCTCCACAGAGCTGCTTTCCAGCAGGTCCACCCCAAGCCTGTATTTATGCATGGGGTTGTTCCTCCCCAGGTGCAGGACCTTGCATTTGCCTTTGTTGAACCTCATCAGGTTCCTCACTGCCCAACTCTCCAGACTGTCCCGGTCTTGCTGAATGGCAGCACAGCCTTCTGGTGTATCCACTACTCCTCCCAGTTATGTGTCATCAGCAAACTTGCTAAGGGTACCTTCTAACTCTTCATCCAGGTCATTGATGAATAAGTTGAATAATATTGAGTTGAATAATGAATATTCAGCCACATCTAGGCTCCTCTCTGAGAAGGAGTTTAGAAAGCAAGGGGGTTCACTCTGAACCTCATGACTCAACAGGAGGGCTTTCCCCCCTTGTCACTTATCAGATTGAAACCCTTGAAGTCTTTAGCACAATACTTATATCTAGTCTAAATCTACCCTCTTTCATCTTAATATCTATTGCTACAGGCCCTGCTAAAAGTTTATGCCTATCTTTTTTATAAGCCCACTTGAAGTACTGAAAGACTGCAATAAGGTCGCCTCGCAGTCTTCTCTTCTCTAGGCTGAACAGGCCCAGCTCTCTCAGCCTGTCCTCACAGGAGAGGTGCTCCAGCCCTCTGATCATCTTTGTCACCCTCCTCTGGACCTGCTCCAGCAGATCCATGTCCTCCCTGTGCTGAGGGCTCCAGAGCTGGACGCATGACTCAAGATGGGGTCTCACCAGAGAGGAGTAGAGGGGCAGAATCACCTCCCTAGACCGGCTGGCCACACTGCTTTTGATGAAGCCCAGCATATGCTGGGCTTTCTGGGCTGCAAGTGCGCATTGGTGGCTCATGTTCAGCTTTTCATCCATCAATACCCCCAAGTCCTTCTCAGCAGGGTTACTCAATCCCTTCATGCCCTCAGCCTGTATTGATACTGAAGGTTCTCCCAACCCAGATCCTGGACTCTGCACTTGGGCTTGTTGAACCTCATGAAGTTCACACCGGCCCACTTCTCAAGCTTGTCCAGGTCCTGCTGGATGACATCCTTTCCCTCAGGTGAGTGACCACACCACTCAGCTTGGTGTCATCTGCAAACTTTCTGAGGATGCACTCAATCCTGCTGTCTATGTCCATTTCTGTAAATATATGTGTGTATGTGATTTGTTCATAAGTACACAGAGTTTGTCACCGACATGGGGAAGTCTGGTTTCCTTCTGCACAAGGAAATTGCTATTAGACACAGGTAGACACAGAGCACTGCCAAAAGGAAAAATTACTTAACTGCAAGTGACTTTCTTTGCCTCTTACTGCACGCTCTAAGGACAATTTATGAATTGCTGTACTTGCAACTGTAGGCTAGTAAGGAAAAAAAAAACGTGCAATAGGAAAAGGTGCTCTGAATTGACATGGGAACTCTTGGTTCAGTGGGAGTTGAAAAGAATATGACAAGATGGGTTTAAGGACACTCTGTTCCTGTTAACTAGACATGTTTCAGATGAGACTGCAATTATAGAGAAGATGAAAAGAGATGTTAGTCTGTTACACTTCAAAAGGTTTTTATGATGGCTAAATTGTCTGTTCTGAGTGTTAGAGTCACACATAAGGATTGTGTATGGTTTAATGTACCTTTTGCAAAATACATATGAAAGCTGATCCTTGCTTTCTTGGCAGGGTCAGTCTGGTAAGACCTGGGGATTAGACAGTGAAGAGATGTAAGGGGAGTGGGGTTCTTATTTGTTGGGAAAAAAATATAGTAGACTTGAGGCTTTAAAGAATGTAAGAGTTGGTATTCACACCATAAGTGGTATCACTTCTAATTGAAACACCTCTTCATACTAGCAAAAAAAAAAGAAGTTGTAATTCAGCAAGAGCAAATAACAAGATAGTTATCTGCAATGAGTGTCTTTGCTTTACTATTCAAGAATAACAGGAGTTCTCAGTGAAAATACTAAGATCCACATTTTTTTCATTAATTAGTTAAATATGCTTATTTATTAGTTAGTTAAATATGAAGAGTTAGTTAAATATGAACCACCATTCCATTTCTAAAAATAGTTAATGCCAATTCAGACTCAATGAAAATAGGAAGAGGATTTTGAAAAATTATTTACTCTGTCACTCATTCTGTAAGGAATAATATCCTAAATACAGCATCTATTTACATGTATACTAGATTTCATCAAAGCTATAAGCTTGTCACCTCTTTCTATGATCGTCATTTTGAACCATCAAAGCCATTAATGCAGTATAATAGATGTGGTTTCAGAGTATTGAATTAGGGTAAGTGCAACTTTAAAACAGGACTTAAATTTGTGTCATCTTCTAACACCACACAGAAAGGAAATTCAGTGTTTAAAGGAATTAACTACTGCCTTAAATCTAACTTCAGCCTGGCTGTAATTGACAATAATGAATGCTACTTTTAATATGTCCTGTGATAGCTGATTCTGTGATACTTGTATATAAAGAAATTATGCTACTAGAACAAATTTATTTTAATTTAATAATAAAAGATGCACCATGTGATTTCATTCACAGTCTCTGTGTGGTGGAATTGAGGGACAGAAAGCCAGTTCTTGTTTTTAGTTTATGCTGTGTAAAGGCACATGCAAATACTGAAGACTGCAGCATAAAAAATCATGAGGTAGTTGGAAGCACTAGCAAAAACTATGAGCAGATATTCAAAAACAGGACAAGAGCTTCAAAAGAATGTGGTTGATCAGCTGTTTTCTCAAAGAAGCACAATATAAGAAGTCTTTTAAGGAACCAAACTTAGAAGTTTCTGTTGCTAACATACCTCCTTCACAAAGAGTTATCTGCTTTGTGGCCTGTTTTTGTTGGAAATTAGCTGAGTGCATGTTATAATTTTGCTGTGGCCAGCAACAAAAGCTCCACGCGGCCGCCCCTCCCCCCGACTGGGGTGCGGAGGAGAATGGAAACAGGCAGAAACTGGTGGGTCGGGATAAGGGCAGTTTAACAGAGAGCAAACAAAGGGAACAGGAACAACAACGATACAGATAAGGAGAAAACACAACACAAACCACACGACCTACAGAGCCGTTCTCCCGAACCGGACCAGCGCTGGGCGCTCCCAAACCACAACTGAGTTCCCGCCACCCAGCTTCCCCCCCCACCGGAACCCAGCATGACAGCACACGGTATGGAATACCCTGCTCTGTTTGGCCAGGTGAGGTCAGCCCGCCTGGCTGTGCCCCTTCCTGGAGTCCGGTGAAAATTAACCCTGTCCTGGCCGAAGGCAGTACAGCGCAAGGTGGTGTGCTTCACAATATCAATGACCTATTCCTTATGTCCCATCTTGTTAGACTTCTGTAGCGGTATAAAACAACAGTTTTGGTGATCAAGACCATAGGGCTTTATTACTTTTTCCTAGGAAAAGATTTATGGGCAAAAGGAAAAAAAAATCCAACCAAAATAGGGCAGATTCAGATACATGAGTGTTCTTAACAGAGCCAAGGTCTTGGTGTGCTCCAAAATGGTGAAGTGCAACACTTCTGTCTTCATAAGAAAAATGCAATTTTATGATATGTCAGTCACAAATGGCTCGCAACTGATTTTAAAATCAGAATTTAGAAAATAGAAGGGCATAGAAGATGAGGAGGAGGAGGAAGGGTAGAGAAGAGAAGCAAATTGCAGGGGAGAGCAAGTCTTGGGTCTCGTGTGTTCCAGGTGAGCTCTCCAGCTGGATTGTAGGCAGATTGTAGTTTGTAAGAAAAACATGCATCCTTTCATATTTTGGCTAGGGAGGTAGAGAGGTAGCATTGGTCACACCTTTTGAATCAGGAAACACATCTAAATCTTCAAGCTGTGAATGTCACCGGACCCTCAGTGTAAACTAAGCATCATAAAGTTATTATATTTAGTCAGACAGAAATATGCCCCATTTCAGAAACAATGGATTATAAGGGTCCTTTTGGCATAAAAATTTGACACTCTGGAAATTCTGGAACCTCTGCAACTATGAAGAGATTTTAAAGATCTAAAATTTGGATTTAGACATCTAAATTGACAATTATCAATGAAAATCTTTTTCTTAGTAGTCTTATCTCTGTCTTATTTTAAGACAACAAAAACTATTTAAGATAAATAAATTCTAGCATTCTACTTTACGGTGCTGTGATCTTTGAAAATATGTTTACATATTCATTTGAATTGATTTCACCATCTGTTCAGATATGAGTGGCTGTTAAATGATGATCTGCACCATGACACTTAAAGTTTCCTTAACAGGTTGGAAGATTTCGCTACAAAACCTTTTTTGGCTACTGCCCTGCAAACTAGAAGAGTCACTCACTGAGAAGGGCAGGAAATTTTTTTAAAATTGTTTTTGTAAAGGTCTTTAAAAGATGTGGAAATCCTGAATAGTGTAGTTAGTCTAGCTCATTATGTTGGATGTGTTTACATGCAGTGAAGTAAAAAACATACTTACATTAAAACTGTACATTCCTTAGTATGAAATAAAAGTCTAGTGATTACGCAGTTATGTGAACTATTATAGAAAATGTCTAAATATTTACATCAAGTTTAAATGTTTACAAATGTTTACAAGTGTTTACCTGAAAACATCAAGAAGTTTATGTCTAGATTATGTAAGTGTAGAAAGAACAATGCAAATCCTGGAATTATTTCACTTGAAAAAAATAGAAACCTAGGAAGTCCTGCATGGTCTTTATCAACCAATAGCCACACTCAATTACTGACTTGCCTTATTTGAGAAGGTTTGTCAAGTGGTGACATGCAAAGATTGAGTCATGTTGCCCTGGCATTTCACTCATATTTTGTGACTTCTGGGTCAAAATTCAATTTTATAACCCTTTGCCTTTTAACATGAAAAATGTTATTTTCCTGTGATTTAAGTATGAGATGTGAAAGCTAATTCTGGATCCAAGCACCACGGGCAGCTCTGGCTGCATAATCTTTATCTTACATCCAGTCACACACATAACTGATTTCCACTTCTGAGGTTTTGAACTATGCTGAAATCCTCTGGGTTTCATTCTTTCCAATGCATCTTTTCTCAACTTGTACTTCGTTTATGACTTGCTCTAGATTCATGATCAGATTTTGTTTGCAGATGTATTGTTTCCAACTTCATAACCCATGAGAAAATAGCCCAGTTCTTGATGATCAGTAGACAGGTCAGGCATACATTTCCTACTGAAAATGTTGAGCTGAATAGCTCCCTCCTGTAGTAAGTGGACTGCTTTGAAAAGCATTACAAAGTTTGAAGTGATTGTTGGGAATGCAACTAAGAAAAAAAAAAGTGCCAGGGAGAAGCAACGTGAAGATTTAGCCCAAAATTTCATGAAAATGCTAAGCAGCATGGGGGCAACACTGTCTTCATAAAAAGAAACCTTGACTTTTCTTAGGCCTAGCAATTAATTTCTGATTTTGTGTGACACTGAACCAGATGCAGGAACTGATCTGGCTTTATTTTTTATTTTTCTTCTTGATTTAGTTCACCAGTGAGCTATCAACTCATGATGAAAGTCTGATATTGGCAATGTCAGTCCTCCCAGGAAATGTTTCTTGTTTGTTGTTTTGGGAGGGACTTCCAAGGTCTAAGTGAAACTCAAAACTGAAAAAACTTCAGGATGGATTTTTGTATTGAAATTGACAAATGTCTCACTTGTAACAGACTGGGATTTCCTGGCAATACCATTTCTGCAAGCAAATGTCTCAAACATGGTGAAGACTTTATTGTTTATAAGGAGACATTTCTGTGTCACTTTGGAAACATCAGCATGCTAGCAGCCAAGAAAGTTTGGTCTGGATGAAGACTACAACAAATGGTCAATGGGTTATTAAACTGGTCACTGACAGAAGCAGGATAGCCTCAGGCATACAAGGGTGCAGAATAACAACAGGAAATCTGTTATTTACAGTGTACACCTTTTGGCAGTCTAAAGGTCTTTCACAGGAAAAATCTTGACAACTTTATTGTCTGAGTCAAACAAAACAAGAAATTTCGGAGCCCGTTATTGTACTGGACACAACCATCAGGGTTTTTGTAGTGGAGGGAACCTGTTTAGGAGGGAGTCAGGAGCTGCCCTGTGCTAGGCACAGCCACTTCCAGCCAGCTCCACAACAGACAGCATAGATGCACTGTGTGTCAAAACTGAAACGATGTGAAGAGTTTACGGTGTCTCTGTGAATATACTTCAAAAATGACTGGAGCCAGTGGAGGAATCCACACCAGAGCAGCTGAGTAGGAACCACAAGACACTGAGACCCATCTCCTGCACCACCTGTCGCCTCCCTGAAGGGACTGAGTGTAACCTGCAGCGAGGGAAAGTCAGACCGAGAAGCGGGGAGGAGATGTGTGCAGATGGAAGCTGAGATGTTTTCGCCAGGTGTTTATTTGTTTGGTTTTACCTTTCAACACAAGAAGCAGTAACAAAAAATTTTCGAATTGGCAATAAATTAAATTGGTTTCATTTCCTTAACTCAAAACTGGGTTTGGCTAAGAGAGAACTACTAAGAGAGAAGATTCTGCACATAATTTTTCTTCAAAGAGAACAGAAACTATTAAGAAGGGTTTTTTTCTTTGAATATCAACTTTGGTGAATGCTAGTTACCTAAGTGAGAAGCATATTTCTTTAGCTATTTTAAGATCAAGCGCCTAAGACATTATTACTGTAATTCTTAATTTGTGAATATTTTCAAAAACTCTTTGACCTGATTTAATCAACCAGTCAGAAGGAGAAACTATTTTCAGAAAAAAATGTAATTCTACATTCTCTCTAGTATTCTAAAATATTGGTCTGAAAAAAGGTAAAAGCATGGCAGCTGAATTTCCTTGTTCCTGTATAAATGCTGAAATTGAGTGAGGATAAGCAGTCAAAAAGTTAATTAAGTTAACTGAAGTTGTGAGTTTAAAGTATATTACTTAAGCCCACCTACTACTCATATGAACGTGCTCATCAAAATTTAAATGGAATAATAGATTTGGTGTAATTCACTTCAAAATACATTAAAAACAACTGAACTGAATGGAAATCTTGTAATTCTGATTAGGTATCACCACACAGAAGTTTAGTGTAATTTAATTAATCCACTTGAAAGGCTAATGCACGGTAACTTTGGAATGCCTTTGGATTTCCTTTGTGAAGAGACTGGATGGCTCACAAAGTAACAACTGTTTGTTATCTTTTTCAAGAACTTGGTTCAACGTCCTTCCAGACTGATTATAAAGGAAGTTGTTCAATGAAAATATATTCAACAATGTGAATGCATCAATGATATACCTAGACGGTAAATCAAGGCTGAAAAAATTATTACCGTGGTTGATATTAAGTACCGTGCGAGCTCACTTAGCAAAGGTCAACAATGTAGCTAACAGGAGAATAAATTGTTCTTTCATGTACTTCCAGGACGGAATTAAGGGAAGCTGACAAAGCAAGAGTCAGAAGTGGTCTATTGCTGATTCATCAAGCTGAATATATTTGACAGAGAGGCGTGACTCCTGACCATTTGGCAGGACTAATTTTTCACACATACTGAGGCAGAATAGCCCCAAAACATAGAAATTAGAGCACTTGTTGGAATTTGGGAAAACAGATTTGAAGTTCTGTGTGCAGCTCAGGTAGAATGGAAATTTGAGCCCAGGAACACCACAGTAAATCACTATGTCCTGCTCTGTGGAAGGAGAAAAAAAAAATTAAAAATAGCTTCCTGAAATAGCAGATAAAACCATTTCCCTCTTAGGCATCCCTGTGTGTGTATCTGTTTGTCTATTGTAAATAATGAGACATCTTTCTTCATTTTAGTTGATCAGGTCCTTTGATAACTAGTGGCTTAAATAATCTGTCGAGTAGATAAAACACATTCTTTTTGTGTGTGCATGTATGTGTGTTGCAAGTCCTGAAATCTTGCTGAAAGAGTGGAAAAGAAACAGTGATCATGATTATTCTGATTGATCACTATAACTTCACTGAGAGCTGTGTTCCACACTTCTTTGTTTTGTTTTTCTCCAACCACAGTTTGGTTTTCTGAAAACCGCTTGAGTTAAAATCTGGAAATTAAGGTCATGCAGCTGTGGTTGCATTTGTCATGCAGAATAAAACTGTCAGCACCAGGCTTCCCTTATGAACAGATAGCAACTGACTAACATCTGCTTGCATTCAAAGCACACTTTAAATACTTTGTACTTCTCTGATCTTACCCCAAAGGTAACTTCTTGTAATGATCAAATTCAATTCCTTGCGAAGACTTTAGTTGTGATGATACAGCAGGTCACATCAGTTTTTCTCTTGCTCACTTAACAAACACTGAATATGGTTTATTTATTAACATATTGTTCTGTTAATAGTGAGTCTTGTGAGGAAATAAAGTACTTTTTCTCCTATGGAACTCACTGGACATCAGTAGTGAGTATCACATAACAAAGCGGACTACATGCTCATAAAATTGTAAATAATTTTAGCATATTTCTTCCTATTTGTAATGTAATATTTCACTGCAGTCCCCATTTTACATAGATTTCTAATTTGGATCCTCATCACTCCTCATCTATAAGTCTGAACAGTGAAAAATCCCATCAAAACCAGGTGTGTTGTCTTATTTTGGCAGATTTTTTAATTTTCATTTCCACTGGGAGAGGTGGATAAAAAAGAGACTAAGTAGGAAGAAAATGCAAGAGAAAAAGAAGTTAAATACTTCTGCTAGTTCACAAATTTCAGTGCCATAGAAATCAGCTCAAGCAGTTACATTCATACCTACAGCTGTAAGCATGTAAAAGATTGAAATTCAGAAAGGTCTGGATATAGACTTTTAGTTCAGCATACCACAAATATAAAGCTGCCTATATCTGTACTCAGGTAGATTTTAGGCCATTAAAAAACCCTAAACCCCAACAAAACAACAAACCAAAACCAAAACAAAAAATCCAAACCTGTTAGAAAATAAAACCCCAAATCACACAAAATTCCGACTACCATAGATTATAGACAGGATGTTGTAGCAATGATTTCATTTGGATTAATTTCTAAAATTTAATACTAGTAGTCAGGAAGTATAGTAGTAAAGGTTTACATAGTGCTATCAGTGAGTGTGAATATTTGAATTAATTTTGTGTACTCAAGAACAAGACTCCTACTTTAAATTTGCATTAACATAGTATTTTAATTCTGTGTAACTTTCTCAGTGATTTTCTGCTGCTAACTGAAGCCTGAAGGCAGATGTGTGATTTCAGAAGCTGCCAGCACACACTCTATGGATTTCCTATATAAATATTTTACAGAAATTTATTGTATGAACCAGTAGGAAAAGATGTAAGACACTACCAGATTAATGTTTTGGAATGGTACCCTCAAAAAAACACCTAAGAAAAGGACTAGAATTAGGGTTTATTTCTTGGGACTGGAAGAGAAAATAAATCCCTTGGTAACCAGATTGATGAGACTATGAATGAACTCAGAATTAGGAGCATGAGGAGTTTTAGAATTCTTGAAAAATCTAAAAGAAAAGTTGTTTCAAAATGTTTTTGTTGAGGTTGCTGGCCTGAAATTATCAGGCCAGAAGCAAAATGAGGACAACATTTTAAATCAAAATTTTCACTTTTACACCTAATGAGGTTCAACTTTGATTTAAGAAAGCACTTCATACATGGTTTTAAACACTATGAAGAGCACTCCCTCCTATTCCATAAAACTCCTCATTTACTACCAGAAATCCCTTCATTTTTTGGTGACCTGTATCTGCTCTACTTGCTCTCCCCTAGTGTCTTTCTAGCACTGGGAGTTCTTTCCATATTTACAAAAAATTTGTGGATATTATCCCTGTCTAGTAGTGTGCACAGATGGGAAAGAACGAGGTACATCAACTTAAGCCGAACAGGACCTTCAGGTAATAAGACTGATAAACTAGTAAGAAAACAGCTTTGTAAAATCCCTCCAAATGTAACCAACCATGACTAGCTCTAGGAAACAAAGCATTTTCTTTCAATACTCCCTTTAAAGCCTGTATAAAAATTCAGATACATTGATCTACAGTTAAGGACTCTACAGAGACCATTTGAGTGAAAGAGCATCCTGGGTATGTGTTCAGGCTCGAAGTGATTCTGATTTTAGCAGCAAATGAACCTCATGACAGACAGCTGTGTTTAAGAGTTTGAAGAAGGACAGGTTGTTTGTTTTTTTTTTAACACAAGATTGTGGACATTGTAAAGAACAAAGTTTTCAGAGAAAATGTCTTGGCACCTTTTCACAGCAAGACATGAGGTCTCCAATTAGGAGACACACTGCTGTCTAAGACATTCACCCAAAGTTACTACTTTTCCCTCCTACAGCTAACTGAGCCTTTTGGAAATTGAAAAATGAAGAACATTATTCAATTTTGTACCCTAGAAAAGGGTATGAACAGCTGATGTCCAAAAATCTGAGTTCTATTTGTCACTCTTAAATTACAGAGAAGCAACAGAAGTGAGAAACTTCGGTTAGTTCTGCCCATCCCATACACACAATGCTATGTATATATTGCAGTGTTTTGAACAAGGGTGTGCTCCATATAAGTTGAATATGGGGGGACCTACACAATGCAGATACGAACACTGTTCATTTTTTTAGATTTTTTTCCTTGACTGAGAAGAGTGGTAAGTAAAGGAATCAGAAAGATATTTAGCAGGATGACACAGGATGCTCTGAAGCAAAAGAGTAGATTCATAACGAACAGGAGCTTTTTTACCATCACTGATCATGCTTTGTACTTTGAAAGGACTTAGGCACACGACCAAATTTCTCTAGGAATAACAAACAGTGTACATCAGCTGATGTCTGCTAAAATTAACATCCTTCACCCCATCATGCTCAGCAAAGCTAGCAAAGCTGAACAAAATATATCTAAAAGTTTCCACAGTTCACGTGATTTTGATAAAGATATTATTTAGGAAATGTTATATACACATGTTACACAAAATTCAGACTCACAAAGGAATAGTTGTGTTAACTAGCAGAGGATTTTTTTCAGACTGCTACAAATGGAAGCTATTTCCGTTTTGGCACCTGCTGTCTATTGTCTTGTAAAAATCGCACTTCTCCATAGAGATTATTGCAGTATTATCACAGTTAAAAGCAGGGCAGATATGAGAAGTTAAGTGCTGAGGGAAAAATAAATCAGAGACTGAAAAAACAAATGAAATAATTCAAGAAATACACATGCTACCCATTGCAAATACACTCATACTTGTGCTCATTCCTCTAACTCTAGTACCCACTAGTTACTCATTCCAGCAATGACAGGTCAGAAGGAACAATGTCAATTATTTGTACAACTTGCTTAAAGCATGCGCTCCTACAAACTCATGTCTTTGGCTTGCAAGCTAAGTATGCAGGTTCAGTGCCAGCCTGTCAACGAATGCAGTTCTAGCCTAGAGGGGCTTCACCCCAAGGTGGAGGAGGAATATTTGTGTTCTTTGCCCACTTGCTGTGTTTCCCCTAGTAAGGGCATTTTCAAAGCAGGGCCAAACTACAGTGAGAGATCATGCCGCCCGGATGGTAGGTCCTTGTCTTTATCTCTAGTTAGCATTTGAAAAGAAATGTGCTAAATGTAGTCTACACAGAAACAGAGGAAGGTCTGAGTTTTTCCTGGTCTGTGATCTGAAACCTTCCTGCAACCCAGACGCTGAGCTGTGAGATAAATATGTAAAAAACACTCTGAGGAGATGACGGGTTCCTCATAGACTCACAAGCCCCAATAACAGAAATTGCTGAAGTATTGTTGTTATGGTCTTGCACTTTCAAATCTTTTCCCAAATGCGCTGGCAAGCAGGGGCTGGCAAAGGACTGCTTAAAGTGCCTGACAGCAGCTGCTGTGTCTGGACTAGGAGTCTGGGTTCCTACAGTCAGTCGTGTCTCAGACCCTCAGAAAAGAGCTTCTCACTTTGTAGGCAAAGTAATCCAGTTTTATAGTGAAGGTTTGATGAGATAAGCATAGATTTATATGTCATCATTGCTATATCTTGAATAAAACAATGTATTTCATCCACTGCTTATAAAAATAAGCCAAATTGAAAGAGAAGTACACACTATATAGACAAGACTAATTTGACTGAAAATATGTAGATCACTGCAATAGCTACCAGTGAAGTCTCCTTACCTGCTTCTGTGGTCCTTGTGGTGTGGCTATGTTATTCACTCAGCAATGATTGCAATGACATATTAATTCAGTTTGTTAAAAAGCATGCAAAAGAAAAATATTTAAAGAAAGCAAGACAAAAGCTGAAATTTAACAGGAGTTAGCAAGTCTGATAGAAAATTGTGCAGGTCCAGTTGCACACTGGAAATACTCAAAGAATAAGGTGCACAGACCATTTCTCTGAAAGAACATTTAATTGAGAATTTCTGCTGCATTTCTCTAATCAAAGCCAGCCTGACAGGCCAAGAAAAACAATTGCTTTTCCTGTGCTGTATTAATACTCATTAGCAGCTGCTGCATCCCAGATTGCATCATATCTGTCATTACTTGAAGGTTGTGGTTTAGCACCGAAGCACCAGCGGCATACTAAATTCATCCTAAGTAGTAACTGAGTCTTGTACAGTATAGTTTAATAGTGTATGAGTAAATTGTGTCAAACAGTTGGAATTATCTAGTCTTCTGTCTGTATCTTGTCTTACATAACCTGCATTAGGCTTGTGAATTTGGAAAGTCACACTGGCAGCTTGCCAGACCTCAAGAATTCATTGGGATTTTTAAAGCTCCTAATGATCTTAACTGATACCACTGCCAAATATTTGTACAAGTGACTTTGGTTTGTTGCTCCTCATATGAAAATATAATCAGATGAGAGATTCTTCTAGACTTTTTAAAGCACGTTTTCCTAAAATTAACTAGCAAGTACAGCTATCTCACTCTTTTAAACAGTTATTTCTCAAGGAGAACNTATCGAAGTCACAAAAAATAATTCTGATTCAATACCTTTAAATTTGTAGATATGGAAGAAATTCTTATCCTTTTTCAACCTTCATATCGTCAGCACCATACTGGAGAACAGGAGTTCGCCAGACACTTGAATGCAGCGGTAGAAGTAGCAACTCTAAGCCACTGTTTCATACTAGCATAAGCAGCATTTCCTACTACTCTGTTTTATCCCCAGCACTACTGTGGTATCTAATGACAAAAATTCAAGTGGCAAATCAAAAACATTAGTCTGCCATTGTCTAGTATGAAGATTAGATTTCAAGATATTTATGTGGCTTTTTACACTTCTTAGATAGAAATTAGATAAAAACTTAACCGATATTCTAATCAAATTACAGTTCAGTTTGATAATTCTTGCTTATTGCATAATATATAGTCTGCTATATGTAAAACAAGACTGGAATAGTATAGCTCAAATACTTTCAACCCCTACGTATTTGTAGTCACTGGTTTATTTGACTTGAAGGAAATGGATCATCGCTAAGGAGGTTAAATTACTCGGTAAGGCTCCAAGACTTTGCAAATATTTTTTTCTAAGACAACTCCTCTACCTCTGTGTAAGTGTGTTTTACATCTATGAATAGTCACATTTAAATATTTCTATGATTTTTCAGCTCAGTTTGACCAACTGCTTCTTAACGAGATATTTAAACTCTGTGCTGTCTATTCACATTAATAATAGTTCCTCAACTGTTTGACATTCTCTGCAAAAGATGGGGCTAGCCACAGTTACTAAGGCTCTTTGTCTGAAGTGGGAATGCATCATCAGGACCCAGAAGAGTTGGAGTGAGATGAGGCACTAAGGGCAGTGTGATCTTATTTGTTTTGTAATTGTATATTAGTGACTTTGTACTAACAATAAATAAAAACTTGTGAAGCTTGGAAAACTTGTGAAGCTTGGCAGGCTAGCTCAGCTGTGGGGTAGAAACAGTTTTCTGATAGCAGCCTCACAGCTTTGTTCATTATGGAGGATACATTTGATTTTCCTGCTCTCATTAAAGTTAGATTGTGATTTCCCAGAGCGAATTTTATGGAGTATTCAGACCCTGGAATTGAATCTCTTTTTCCAGCATCCTTTCCCATAAGGAGATGAAGGGGAATCGTTTGGTTCCTAAGTAGCTCTTTTCACACTCATGGTACTCAGATGTATTCTACCAAGTATGGGTTAAATACTGAAGGAGCACCAACTGTATTGAAAAATAAAGCAGTTGTTATGCTTTTGGCAAAGGCTGGACAACATCTAAAGACATAGGCTTGTTTTAGTGAAAGGGGATGTTGGCTAGAATCCTGCAGTTACTTGGTGGCCTGATAAGGAGGAAAAACTAATCCAGAAATCAGATCAGGTTCTCTCAGACAGACAGTGAAGAGTATTACTCACAGCACTTCATTGGCATTGACTTTCTATACTTTTACTACTTATTATATTTCAGGTTCTCAGTTCACTGGAAGGTTTTTTATTCTTTTATCAGTCTTTCAGCACTTTCACATATATGAGTGAACGAATTATTATTTACCAACACAAGAAGGCTCCCTATTCATTTTTCTACTTCATGTGGTTGTTCCCTCTCTGCAAAAATCCTTTGCATTTCCCAAATTTGATACCTGTCACTTTGAATGGAAAGTCCTTCACTTACATATTAATATTTTCATATTTCTTTAGCTGTTTGCTATCCCATACATTTTTCAAGGACAGTGTCAAATTGGGACAAAGGGTGGTTTATGGCTTATGGGTAGAATTAACTAAATGTGTTTAACATTCTATGTGCTTTTCCATTAATAAACAATTATTCCTTATAGTTCAATACGCTAGAAAGTTATATTGAAAGACCATGAAATGCTACAATTTAGAAAAAATGTTAGGATTACAAAGTAATATTTATTTCAAATATTGATTAGTTTTGAATCTTTAATTTTAGGTACTATAGAGTTCATATTTCATTGCAGTCACTCAATTGCAATAAAGCAATGCCAAGCAGTACAGAATGATACAAAAGGTTTCTGGCGCGACCAAGACACACTGTGTGAGTGCTATTGTCTATTGCAGTTTAATGAGCCTCAATAACTGCATCTAATAGGTCACATTGTGCAAAGAAAAAAAGCACAATTAAGTGCTATTTCTATGTAATTACACCATCCATTATTCCTTATTAAAATTAACACAATTTGAAAAGCCTCCCACGACAGTAAATTATTAGAGAAAAATACAAATCATTTGAGAAGAAATCTTGTTTTTATGCTTTATAATATTATGTACCTAAGTGAGTGTCTGCAGTCTTTTCTGAAAAAGGAACTCACTAACTTCCTGAGAGGAGAAAGTCACAAGAGCACACTGAGCCGTCACTATCCAACACTATTACTTACACATGGAAGAGGATTGAAAATAGCCATAAATAACCCCCATATCAGAAAAACACAAGGTGTCATGCGCACCATTTGTAGTATATGATAGCCACGCAGGAAGACAGTTATACATATAAGAATAAAGAGGTGTTGAAAGATAGGTGCATACTTGATATGTTATGAGATAAAACTAAATAGCTTGATTTTTGCCAGTGCTAAGCAGCAAATTCAACCACTGGAAGAATTTTCCAGGTGATATGAAAAAATCCTTGAAGTTTAAAGAGTCATCTCCGTGCTTCTACCTCATTCTTCTCTGCCTTTCCCGTGGGGGTCTGGGAATCAGAGTAATAGAGATAGAAGTTAATAAAAATTGTGGTATGAATCAAAATATGGAACATATGAATAACAAAGTTTCCCATGAAATTCGGTAGCATACAAGACCAGTCACCCAAGTGTGTTAAAAATATTTTTCAACAACAATAAGAACCAAATACTCCTTCCCATTTTTCCCCCTATGACCCCTGCTGAAAAAAACAAAATATTGATGAAGGGCCACACAAATGCCAGAGAAATACTCTGAAACTTCAAGCACAGGGACAGTCTACCTGCCTGTTGCTACACTGTTTAAATGCTGTAGCTCAAAATTGCAGCAGTAATAGGATCCCAAAACTATATTCTAAACCTTAATATATGTAAGGTCAACAGTACCCACAAGATAAACGGGCTGAAAAAACTGCAAGAACAAGTTTGTCAGCAAGTCATCTATGTTTCTAAGAACACGTTTCGAACATGAAGATCTAGTGGGAGAAACTTAAAACATTCACACTGGAAACTTTCAGAAAGGTTTGGTTCCAGCTCAGCAAATAGGCATATACCTTCAAGGACCAGTGAAGAGCAGAAAATGAGTGGTGGTAAGATCCAACTTCCTTTAATGCTTTATGTTTCAAACACCTAATTATTCAGATGGTGAAGACAGAAGGAAAGATGCAGGAGGAATAATGCCCTCTGCTATTCTAGACACTGGCTGACAGCAGAGGAATAAGTGACTCAAGATGTTTAAGATATTTTTGTGAAAAAAATCGACTGCCCTTTTTGTTGATTTACTATTGTAGTGCAGCTCTCTACAAAAGTCTCAACACTTGAAAGACAGACTCCAGAAAAGGAACCAAGAAAAGACTCTCAAGACAAGGCAAACAACACATGGGCAGTGAGAAGATGGTGGCACATTTTCCACAGCATTATAGAGAACACAGTTTTGACTCTCAGAATAACTTGAATATAAAAGATAATGGAATTAGAATACCAAAGCATTTTTCAGCAAGTGTCAGCAAAGAGACAATGAATCCAATTGTACACTGATACCAGAAGAAGAAATGGGCATTTGTAATAACAAATAACGTGGAACAGATAAAATTAGAGAACCGTGTCAAGTCAATTACAAATGAGAAGATGGGTTACATCTAGAGAGAAATGAAATGAGCTACAGTCCTAAACTGAAAAAGATACAATGGCATGTACAAATTCTGTGGTCAGACTTGTTTCACATGGAGGATATTAGATTTACTAGAAAATAGGTAAACTCCTGCCAAATAGAAAGTGATGTTTTCCAGGCTAATAAACAAGAAGTTCCACAAAACAAAAAGTGAATAGAAGAGATTGATAATTTCCATAAAGAGAAAAATTGTACTAAACCATGTCACATTTCAGAAGACGTCAAAAACTGAAGATGTTCCAAAGACAGGAGAGCCAATAAAGAGAGAGAAATATTGTTCTTCACATCACAGATTAAATGGACTTAGATCTTGGTCTTAGTATTAGTCTGCGACTAATGTGCCAGAAGCTTGAGTAACACAGAAACTTCCCCACTGTAACATTACATGGAATTGTGATTTGCATCCATTGTAACAGATTCATACCGGTAATTCAGACTTTAGATAAATATTTTTCATTTTTTAGGTTCGTAAGGATTTTTTGAGAGCTCTGTATTCTAGAGAATCAAATTTCTGCCAAGAAAAAATTTCTACACCCTGTAAACCACTGTTAGCAACTGAGAAATCAAATAAACGTGAATGTGTGAAACATGTTTCATCCCGTTGTTGAGATATCTTCTACTGTTTGGTGTTTTTTTTGTTGATCGCTTCTATTGCACGTAGATTGCCAACAAATTACCATATTTGAACTCAGAAAAAAAAGTCCACATTCAGTGTTGTTGTATCTAAATATCCCATTTTACTCACTAATATAAAGAAATGATACCATAGGAAAAATAAATGTAACAGAGAGTGATACAGAGTGGCATCTTTAAAATATATTGACTAGATGAGTATTGCATTAAAGGTCCAGAAAATTGTGTACAAAATTCAAGAAAATAAAAAGTAATCTTTAGTTAATCTCTAATGTATAGTTCACAAATAAAAATAAAATCAAGGCAGAGCATTAGCTGCAGTCAAGGTCAGGCATGCGCTCTGCCTTCTGTCTAGAATCCAAAGCAAGTCATGGGACATTACAATAAGGAAAAGAGATCTTTCCCTCTCACCTTACGTACTGTTACCTACCGTTACCTGCCATTACCTAGAAACATAAACATGCTGTCATCTGGCCTTAAATAAGCCTTTTACTACAAAAGCAGTTTAATTGCCAGTGGAAGTTAAGGTGTAATATCAATCCTAACTGTGAGGCAAATGCCCCTAATGGACAGGTCAAAATGCCATTTTTCCAACCAGACAAGTTTTCTCATTATCTACTTTACAGTTCTTGAAAACTAAGCCCCTTGCTGTGGTACTTCCTGAACACTTCCAAAACGTGATGCTCTAAGTAAATTCTTGCAAAGCTACAAAGCACTGCAAGGGCTGACAGTGAGCAAAAAGTAGCCAAACTGTGACAGCAGAGTTTTTAAAGCTCTTTGTCTAAATAAAAGGTTGCTGCTGCTGCTACATGACTGCAGACCTGAAGAGCCTGATAATCAAAATGCTAAGTCATTTGCTGGGCAATTTCAATTAAGCGGCTTCTAGTGTTCAGCAGATTCCTCTCAAATGCATTTTCCCTCACAGAAGTGGACAACCAGCAATGTAACATTGTTTTAACCATGTAGGAAAATGTCAGGCTTCATCAGTGTTTTTATGAAGATTTACTTCTTCAGTAATCACACCATCTGCTTAAGTATATTTTTCCCAAAACATCATTAAAAAAGCACTGGTTAAAAGGTTAGGCTGTTAAGGGTGACTTAAACTGTTTTCATTCCAATCAACTCATGTCTGTCTTTTATTACTTTCATTTTTTGTATAAACGTTTTCTAGGTTTCTCTATTTGACTCAAATGTCAATCTTCTAGAAGAGTATCAGAAAACCTGTCAGATGTATTTATAGTGCAAAAGCAAACTGCCTTCTCAATATTTTTACTGTGTGCTAGAAATGTTGCAGTACATTTTACAACTTTCAATTTAAAGCAATATTTTCAATTCTTAATTTGGGCTTGGAAATTTGTCTAGACTATATAAAATTGTTATGTTAGATGAGACTGAAAACAAGTTATGTAAGTCCACACAAAATTATCTGAATTCGATGTAAGTTGCAAGTAACTTAAAGTTCCACTGAAGTTTGAAGGATTTAATGTCTTTAATTTCATGCTCTGACTGGCTGGTTCTCAGATAATAAAACCACAATAGATGCAGAGAAGGGGAAACAAAATATTTTTCACTTTTTTTTCTGGTCCTAGAGGCTATCAAATATACTAGCAGATACGAAAGAAACTAAAGAAAACATGTCAGCACACCATGCATAGAAGACTTGTGGAACTCCTTGCAACAAAACTTCTCCAATGCTAAAGGTTTCAAAAAGCAAATGGATGATTTCACAGAAGAGGATCCTTTGCCTTTTATGTACATAGCAATGTATGTATAGGAAAATCCTGCTTCTGTCACCAGGCCCTCTTGTGTTTCAGCTCTCTGGTTATTGGGAATGCATTCGGGGAGTTACCACTACACAGTTACACCAGCCTGTGTTTTTTCCTGGGGCATTTGCATTGACAGAGAGGGTGCTCCACTGGGGCTTTGGTATAACCTGCAGTGGACATCTCAGAGTCGTAGAATCACAGAATCATTAAGGTTGGAAGAGACCTGTAAAATCATCAAGTCCAATCATCAACTGATGGTTGCTATACCATGCCTGCTAAATCATGTCCTGAAGTGCCACATCTACATGTTTTTTATACACCTCCAGGGATGGTGACTCCACCACTTCCCTGTATAGCCTCTTTCAATGCCTGACCACTCTTTCAGTAAAGAAAGTTTTCCTAATACCCAATCTAAATCTCCCCTGATGCAACCTGAGGTGATTGCCTCTCATCCTATCACTAGTTACTTGGGAGAAGAGACCAACACCTGCCTCACTACAACCTCCTTCCAGGTAGTTGTAGAGAGCAGTAAGGTCTCCCCTCAGCCTCCTCTTCTCTAGACTAAACAATAGCAGTTCCTTCAGTCACTCCTCATAAGACTTGTTCTCTAGACCCTTTACCAGCCTTGTTGCTCTTCTCTGGACACACTCCAGCAACTGCATGTCCTTCTTGCAGTGAGGGGCCCAAAACCAAACACAGTACTAAAGGTGCGGCCTCACCAGTGCTGAGTACAGGGGCATGATCACCTCCCTACTCCTGTTGGCCACACTATTCCTGATACAAGCCAGGATGCCTTTGATCTTCCTGGCCACCTGGGCACGCTGCTGGCTCATGTTCTGCTGGCTGTCAACCAGCACCTCAAAATCCTTTTCCTGCAGGCAGCTTTCCAGCCAGTCTTCCCCAAGCCTGTAGCATTGCATGGAGTTGTTGTGACTGGTTGTTGTGATCTTACATTCATAGAAAATACATCCATGTGCTTCTGCAGGTAACAGGTAATAGACTTCTTTCTATACCAAAGGACAGAGGTCTGGTCAAAATTTGTACAGGTTAACTATAGTCAGGGTCTTGAACTCATCATCTAGCTGATTAGATTGCAGCCTCATCTGCTAGCTACTTACTTAGAGAAAGCATTTGTGTAACAGCCTGTTAAAGCAATTATGATTTCTAAGAAGCATTTTGTATTTATCCAGAAAAGGTGCAGTTGCCTGAAACACACCTAAATTACATGGCCAGGGACTAACACTTAAATTTGAGATTGGAAATTATCTTCACTAAAATATTCCTTTGCGTGACCTGCCATAAACTACTGTTTCTGAAACAGGTTTGTACTGAATAGTGCCTATTCAATGAGTTCTGCAGCTTTTTGAACTTAGGTGTTGCTACAATTAACATGTTGTCACCTAATTAAAATTAAACATATTGCTAACCTGAACTCCATTGTCACTACAACACTCAAGACTCGTTTTCAGATTTGACGTGGCAACACAGGACCTAGATAACAGGACTTCTCATCTAGGCCAAGGTGCAATAATTCCAGTGACCTACAAGACAAAATACCAGTTCTGCTCTGCCATCTTTTTTTTTGTAATTACTATGAGATCATAGACAAGTTATTTGGAGTGCCTATGTTCCCCTTTTCCTAGGGATTAATATTTATGGCACTGTTAGTTATAATGTCAATTAGGCATTTTTCCTTAATTGTTGAGAAAACACAACCTCAGAATAAGTTATTATCAGTACTTGCTCTTTAGAGTTTAAAGTAGCAGCACAGAATCATATTTTAGAGGTCAGAATTTCCTCCTATTCTGAGGGGGCAGGTCATCTCAGAGCGCGTTAGCAATTGCACAATGACACTTTCTTTTGCTGCCAGAATCACAGAAGAAGAATCACAGGCAAGGCACAAAAGAGTAAAATCAAGCTTTTAGGAGCTGTTGAAAGAATAGCTTGGAGCCTATGGTTTGAATATTTACTATAGCAGGATTTCTCAGGTTTATACTAGGCAAAAGCTGTCTTATACTACTCCACTCCAGGGAGAAACAGGCCTTTATGAGTGATGAAGTTGTGACAGAGATTTTCAGACAAAGCCTAAACAACGTTTTTTTACTACCTCTTTCAAAATTACTATGCACCACACATATTGGTGGGAGGTGGAAAGGAAGAAGAGAGAAAGATAGTATGACATCCCTTTGTCTCTTCCTTGTGTGAAATACTTGTCACAGTCCCTACCTCTTTTAGTAGTGATCTACTGAATGTCTGTCTGGACTACAGCACAACTACAATCCTAGGAAACAAGCATGACCCATGCACAGAATGGGTCACTGCACATAAAGAACAAATCCAACACATCGCAAACATATTGAATTATTTCAGGACATGATACAAAGTCAATACGTAAACGTGTCGTAGATATAACATAACTGCAATTTGCTATGCCATCTTTGATAAAAGAGATGCACTGGAGATGCTGAACAGGTGGTACAACCAAACCTGTGCTCAAAACTGACTCATCTTACACCAAACCTGCGACTTACTTAATGTCCTCCTGTGCATGTGAATATAGGCTGGACAAAGTGCCTTGGGATTAAAAATTCCACTCTGACTACATTTCCTCTATATATGTTAAAATCCTGAAAAAGCTGAGCTGTTATCTTCAAAAAATCTGTTGAATTTAACAATATTAAGTTTTAGTGAGTACCTTGAATTTGCACATCTTTAACGAAAACTCAAGTTGTGCAAGAGCTAAATGTCAAGGAAGTGTGAAATGTTTTGAGATGCCTAAATTAAGATTGAAGACTGTATCCAAAGCATTGGAAACTTCGGAGAGTATCTAGTTCAATACAGCTTCACATCTTAAAAAGGGTAATTTGTTTAACATTTCTTAGAAGCAATAGAACTAGAAGCACTGAAACATTTGTTTTTGGAGATGACTCTCCCTTTTCTTTTTAGTTATATAGAACAGCAAGCTAGTTCTCTAAAAGACAAAATTTGGTCGAGTTTCTGAACCTTAATGAAAGACAGCTTTAACCTGATGTTTTCACTACATATTATCTTACTTGCTTAACTTCTGCTTTCACTACATATTTCAAAAGTATAAACAAATTAAAGTAATTTGTATGAAAATACAATATATGTCATTATGGATCACAAAATGGGGACCAGGGAGGTAAAGCCCCTCCCACTGTAAGGGAAAATCAGGTTCATGGCCACCTGAGGAACCTGAACATACATAAATCTATGGGACCTGATGAGATGCATCCCAGAGTCCTGAGGGAATTGGCTGAAGTAGTTGCTAAGCCATTCTCCATCGTATTTCAAAAGTCATGGCAGTCAGGCAAAGTCCCTGGTGACTGGAAAAAGGGAAACGTTGTGCCCGTTTTTGAAAAGGGATAGAAAGGAGGACCCTGGGAACTCCTGACCTGTCAGCCTCACTTCTGTGCCTGGGAAGATCATGGAACAGATGTGCCTAGAAGCTATGCTAAGGCACATGGAGAACATGGAGGTGATTCGAGACATCCAGCATGGCGTCACCAAGGGCAAGTCCTGCCTGACCAACCTAGTGGCTTTCTGTGGTGGAACGACTACACCAGTGGACAAGGGAAGAGCTACGAATATTATCTATCTGGACTTCTGTAACGCCTTTGACACAGTTCCCTCCAACATCCTTCTCTCTAAATTGGAGAGATACATATTTGATGGGTGGACTGTTTGGTGGATGAGAACCTGGCTGGATGATCACAGCCAGAGTGTAGTGGTCAACGGCTTGATGTCTAAATGGAGACTGGTGACAAGTCGTGTCCCTCAGGGGCCCGTGCTGGGACCAGTGTTGTTTAATATTTTTACCAATGACATAGACAGCAAGATTGAGTGCACCCTCAGCAAGTTTGCAGATGACATCAAGCTGAGTGGCACAGTCAACACGCCTGAAGGATGGGATGCCATCCAGAGAGACCTGGACAAGCTTGAGAAGTGGGCCTGTGTGAACATCATGAAGTTCAAGAAGGCCAAGTGAAAGGTCCTGCACCCGGGTCGGGGCAACCCCCACTGTCAATACAGGCTGAGGGGATGAAGGGACTGAGAGCAGGCCTGAGGAGAAGGACTTGGGAGTACTGATGGACAAAAGCACCTCTCCTACAAGCACAGGCTGAGAGAGTTGGGGCTGTTCAGCCTGGAGAAGCGAAGGTTCCAAGCGGACCTTATTGCAGCCTTTCACTAAAGGGGTCCTATAGGAAAGATGGGGACAATCTTTTTAGCAAGGCCTGTTGTGACAGGACAAGGAGTAATGGTGTTAAAATACGGGAGACTATACTTCGATTGGACATAAGGAAGAAATTTTTTGCAATGCGGGTGGTGAAACACTGGAGCGGGTTGCCTAGAGAGGTAGGGGAGGCTCCACCCTTGGAAACATTCAAGGTCAAGTTGACTAGGGCTCTGAGCAACCTGTTCTAGTTGAAGATGTCCCTGCTCATGGCAGGTAGGTTGGGCTAGATGACCTCTAAAGGTGCCTTCCAATACAAAGCATTCTACGATTTTATGATTCCTTTTTCAAAACAACATGAAAAAGAAATTTCCTTGCTTGATTTTTTATACGAGATAGATTTCCTTCAAAAAGGAACAGTTTCTACAAAGCAGTTGCAAGTAGATCATAAGGAAACATTAGTTGTTCAGAGGTAGAGAAGTCATTGGAAAATCAAAATTCAAATTATGTGATTAAAACACACAATTTTATGCCATTTTCTTCCATGCTGTTGTAATCAGTGTGTCACTTTTAGAGCATATGTATGGAGACAGTCTGTGAAAAGCATGCACAATGAAAAAGGTACTGGAAATGGAAAATATGCTATGATAAAATGGTCTTGTAAGCTATTTTCATTTTATCAATAGGTAAGGTAAACAACTACTTGGAATACAGGAGCTTAATAAGTGTTGAAGAAAATTTAGACTCTGGTTATGACTATGCTCAACAGTATACATTTTTTAAAAAAACTTTTGGATACATGAGGTTAGTGACCCATGCATATTATTTATCAATCAGTGAGACTGATGTAATAGCATAGTCAGCTGTAAAAAAGGCCAGAGCACAGAGGAGTTTTTTTTGAAGTGTGTTTCAGTTATCTGTCACAGACTTTCTTAGAATGTAAAGGCAATGTAATCTAAGCACTGTTAAAACAAGCAACAAACATTCTTTAAGACATATGGTCATTATTTCTGAAGCCAACAGCCACTGCATATTTTTAAAAATACAGCCAACATCTGTAGAACATTTCCAAGAGAATGCAAACACTATGCTTCCTATTCAGTGATCAGGCAAATTTATCATCCAAGATTTTTCATGTACTCCAATAAATTCTGAACATCTACTGACCAATTCAGGTAGGCTTTGAGGATCTACATCCAAAAAAGTAATTCTGAGCTTTTATTATACAGTTCTTCATACTTGCATCTCAGATTTTGGATATGAAATGAAAAAAATGGAAAAGTAATACACAAAAACTTCTAAGAAATACTTCCAAATTCTACAACATAACAAAATTAAACCAGAATGTATTTGTTCATTATAAACTGATAATTTTATTATTGTTCTACATAATGCTGTAGGAAATTCAAGCAAATAAACCCCACCAACTCCCACAGCACAGGTACTTGCAGGAGCTAGATATTTATACTATTCATGACTATTCATTATTAGATGCTTAGAAGAGTTTAGAGGTATTAGGCACCTACTAGGTTTCGTCAGTTGTGACAAAGAGGATAAGGAGAGCTAGAAAGAAAGGAATTGGACAAATTTTATAAAGTATGGATAGTCCAGAGTAAGTAGATTTCTCATCCAGTACTTTTATTTTTAAGAAAACTAATTGATTTATTCTAAGAATTTAGTGCCTACCTGATGCAGTAAACAATGCCAACAAAAGGCATTTACTTATGCTGTGGGCTCATCACTTATGATGACTGCTATTCCGCAGGCAAACAGGGGTGATAAAAAATAGACAGAAGGAACTGGAAAGGATAGTACTTGTGAAAAAAGCAGAAGTGGAGAGAGGGTACCCAAGCAAGAGTAAGCTGAGCAAGGAAACAAACACAGTGGCAACAAAGGAGAAAACATCATGCAAATTATAATAGGTAAGGAATGAAAGTGGAGAGTTAGTTCAAGTGCATAAGCGAAGGTTAGTTCTCAAATGAACATGTCAGTAATGGCTTTGTTTTATTCTTTCTACAGTTAATACCTGAAATATGTTATTCATACCAATAGTGATCAGTAAAAATCTTGTATTCGTAAAAGTAGCATTGTCTCCTCTTCTTAAAAATCCGATATGCAAGATGATAGCAAACAAGCAAAATAAGGAACACAAGTTATTATTAATGCAAGAACTATAAACTACAGTGGAAGTCATTCCTTTATAGCACCAATAACTCTCTACAAGCACAGTATAATCTTTATTTTCACTGGACAAAAATAAATCAACCTTCAAAATAAGTATACAGTATAGTGGAAAATCAGAAACCAAGCCATAAAAACAAAGAAACACAACCTGGAATAGAATAAGGAAAGAAAAAATGCAAATTTTGCAGAAAATATATTCAATTTCTTACTAACTTCAGAAGAGATGCTGACTGCAAAAACAAGTGAATGAGTTTAATTAAAAGGCATGTTAACTATATATGGAAAGAAATGCACTTCACGTATCATCTATCCTGTTAAAAACATGAACATTTCCTCTCAAAGCTGTTCTGAGAAAGAGTGTTCATTTGTTCAGTGGATGCGGAAGGAGCTAAGATACACGTCATTATTCTTAATTCATGACTTTTGTTTCCTTTTTAAATTCCAGCCTGGATTTTATTAAAAGAATCAGAAGCATTGAAGCCAAACTGAGTCATCAGTTTTATGGGAAAAAGTGTAAACACTTGGAAGACAGCCAGAGGACAGCCAATGCAAAATTAGAATTTTCTTTTCATGTGCGAAATAAAAAATTTCCTTCTCAGAATTTTGCTGAAGAAATAATGGTTATTTTTACCCATTTATGCTGGTTAGAAGAAAAGTTATATTATAGTTGCAGCATGATGTTGCTTTCATGCCAGATCTTTTCAGAATATATTTCTTGATTTGTTATTTCTTTCATCCCATGGAGAAGGTTGTGATATATTTCATTTGGACTTAAGTAGTTCTCTTTACTATTATTATAGAAAAATAAAGAATGCATCCAAACAAACACTGGTCTGGACACAAATTGGTGTCTTCTTCTTTTTAATAATACTTTTACAGGTAACATGATGGGTTTCTCAGTACTGTGCAAAGCCAGACTTTACTGAGATTAAAAGTCTGTTTGAAGAAATGGAAGAAGTATAGCCATTTAAATGTAATGCACTTCTTAATTTATTAGCATATGGTATGCGAGCAGCTCTGCCCAGTGTTCCATTCCTCTTCCCCTCCCCAGCCCCATCATCTTTTCCATCTGTTTTTGCTTTCTTCTTTGCATTTTCTCTTTTCTTTTCTGAATTCCTTGTGTTCTTATTCCATCTTTAAAATACGTATTAGGAAGATAAGTCAGCCCATACTTTATTCCATAACTCAGAACAGTTCACTCAGCATGCTGGAATTGGGTTCTGTCCTCTCCTAAAGCCCGGGAGAATGATTTGATCACATGGCAGTAGGACAATGCTGTCCATTTCTATTTTGAAGATGTACACTTTGCAAAGGAGAGCTACAAGTTCATTGGACTCAAAAAATTGAGAAAAAAGATAATGACCCTGTTTCACTATGTATGCTTCCCTGTGTCCTCACCTGAGCTGAAGGAAATCTGGCTTCCAGTCACTGCTCCAATTGCTCAGTATTTTTATTCCAGTTATTTATTAAACCACCTTAACACTCATTAATTTAGCTGTAATATCTGCCTTCTCTCCAAGAAATTAATTTGAGGGGTGACACAGTTTAAGCATCACCAAGATTAGTCTGTAGATGAAGGAAAAGTTGAGGATCTATGTTTTGGATTTGGGCTCTCTAAAATTCCGTTTAACTGTTACAGCAGACATTGAAGGTCTTTTGAGGATTAAGGTTTTAAACTTTAAACCTCAAGTCATAAAACAGGGATGCAAAACTTTCAATATCTCACAACATTGTTGAAAGGTTTCATTCACTGACACTGACTAAAAACTGCTTGAAAAAAACTTGAATGAAAGGTACGGAAGTGCAAACATAGTTATATTAGCAGACAAACTGCAAACAGGACTGCTCTTAAGCCGGCTTGTCAAGTTTGACCAAATAATACTCATTGCTTGCTAGGGATGTCTACTTAATAGCTGAATGACAACAAGGTCTGCTTTTCCCCTCATTTTTTGTCCTTTTTAATGAACAACTTAAGTGCGCACGCTCTCATTTCTCAAAGACAGCAGATAGCTTCTATTTTCTTTGACAGACTGAATTCCTTTTAAATTATTTCTTTCATTTTTTCCTCATCAAGACAATAATCCTTCTCCGGATGAAGAAACAGTGAAGTTTAGTCACCTCTTCACGCTTACATTTAGGAAAAAAACACCCAAACCAGAAGCTATGTTCTTCCGAGCATTAAATTCCAAGTGAAAAGGAAACTCTCCCCTAACATTCTTGATAGCGTATCTTTTGCTTACTTCAGATAAAATCTCATTAAATTCTTGTTGAAAAAAAATTTATGTTTAAATAAACAATGAAATTGGCAGTCAACTGAGAAGATTTATAATTAACTCTGCTTAATCCATATCACAAGCAAAGCCACTTTTATCTTCCTTATCGTATGCCCCTTCCCATCTACCTTCCTCAGAGAATGACATTTAAAAATAATAAAAATATTTTAACATCTAAATAACACAATATCTATAATACACAGTGATTTATTTAATGTATTTGTACCTTTAGCTTCCTTAATATAAGTTCTTTAGTGTGTCTTATTGTCTTTGAGAAAACCGATAGCAAAAGAGGCTTCCAGGCTTTACCAGCTGCAAATCTGTTCATTTAACAGGAAGGGTTAGTTAAGTTTATTTTTTTTATATTTTTACACTTCCTTACTGTGAAATATTGAAAATGTCCAAAATCTTGGATAGATATTTTGTGACCAGGAATGATAAGACTTTCTTTAGACTAAAAAGCTTAAAAAAGTTCATGGTACAGATACAGTATCATGAAGAAATGTCACTTTTCAGGGGACGAAGATTAAATTGACTTTAAGTGATCACGAATTCTAACATAACAACCTGACTGACAGCTGAAATTAATTATCAGGGATCAAATACAAAAGCAAACAAACATTTCCTCCCACAAGAGCCTCAGAAAAAAAAAAGAATTTTTTCCATAATCTGTCCCACCCTCCATTTTCTCATGGGTTCAGATTTTGTTTTAATAAAAGCAGCAGTTGTTTGTTCTCAGAATTCAAAACACATGCCTTTTTCATGAGACTTCCTTCAAGATCAATATTTTATTAGTAGAATGAATTTATTGCATGAATAACTCATACATCGCACAGAGAAATGGCAGCAAATGAAAAATTACCCTTTTGGGTTTGGGGGGAGGAATATTCTGCAAATGCAAATTGAAGCTAAAGAATAAGCATGGGATGGGATATCTAAAATGTCAGATTGCCTTTATTGAATTAGGATTTTTGTATGCCTTATAAAAATCAATCCAATATTTCTAATACTTCCTGTATTATTGTAAAATTGCTGTCTTTCATGTCACCTGAGTGTACGTGTTAGAGATCAGCAGTGTGAACTGCAGTCTGAGCATCTTTGCATATTTTTTGTGTTTTATTTTATATTCATTTTTTGATTTTGACTATTCCAACACTTATAATAAATTTGTATGAATTGCACTGTGCATGTTTGAGGATAAATTTACTGTTTCTACAGTTACATGCAGTAACTGTCTCTGGTCTCTGACCAGCTGCTTTCAAAGAATGGACTTGTTCTTCAACTGTGGGAAGAAGCAGAGTTTAAGAATGATGCATAAAGAAATTTGAAAAAGTGCACTGAAAAAAATCTTCTCCCCTATAACATCATGCATCTAACTCACCTGCATTCCTGGCTAAACAGTCATAACAGATAAACACCTTCAAAGACAAATCTTACTGTCTGTCTTTAATATTGGGGTGAGACAGAAGAATGCCTGGCTATCTTTAGATGACTTTCAGCCTTTAAATGCATAATTTAAGCAAGAAACCCACATGATAACAGATAATATTTGAGATTTATTTATTTGCCTTAACTTCGGTTATTTCAAGAGTATTTAGCAGTTTTAAATATTATCTCTCATTTACAGCAGATCTTCAAGAAAACTAGTCCGGTCATTATTTTCGAAGTATAATCAAAATAAGATAACTACAGAAATTGACCTTCATTATCACAGAAATCTGAGAGACATACCAAACAAACTCTTTCAAATGGTTACTTCTCAGTTGTACAGAAGCTGACAGATGAAGGATTCTGACCCTAATGAGAAGAAAGCAATAAATAGTACTTTGAACATTTTCAAAGTTTTGTAATTGAATGGACTGAGTAAGAGCAGGCTAATATCTAAAGGTTATATTTACTTTCGAATAAAGTCATCTTTCTCTGCTCTGCCCTTTAACGGGACAATACAAGAACAAAAGTTACAGTTAAAATTAACCTTGACCACATGCCAAATGTGACCTGCTGATACATGCATTAAAATCAACAGCAGTTGTCCAAATGCATCTCAGAGAAGAATTTGTTCCTAAATGTATTCAAACCTGAAATCCCTCCTTACATGAGGTTAACGAGCTGAGCACATGACCTCAGAATTTTTTCACTCTAAGCCAGGGAAATTTGTACTTTCTTGATGTCCTGGGTTCTTTTGGCTGGGATTGGGTTGATTTTCACAAGAAGCCGGGAGGGGACACAGCCAGGATGGGCTGATATTCGATATCATGTGACCTGACGCTCTGTTCTGAGTGGGGGAGCTGGCCAGGGGGAGGTTAATCACGGATCAGGAGTGCCCTGGGCATTGGGCGGTGAGAGTTGCTCTGTGCATTCCCTAGCTTTTTTATATTCTTCTTTTCAGTATTATTCTTGTTACTGCTCATTTCCTTTGCTGTTCTGTTAAACTGCCCTTATCTCGACCCGTGAGTTTTGCGTTTTTCTTCCAATTTCCCTCCCCACCCCATCGGACAGAGGGACAATAGACCAAAAGTGTGGTCCCTTGTTGCTGTCCGGGCCTAAACCAATACACTTGAGTATTTAAAAGCAAGATAGATTGAAAAAATAAGTAATGTTACCCTTTTCTGTGGGAAAAACATGAAAGCTATAGAAATAGAGAAAGTTTTGCATTTCACAGAATCATGGAATGGTTCGGGTTGGAAGGGACCTTAAAGATCATCTGGTTCCAACCCCCCTGCCATGAGCAGGGACATCTTCCACTAGACCAGGTTGCTCACAGCTCCATCCAACCTGACCTTGAACACTTCCAGGGAGGGGGCATCCACAGCTTCTCTGGCAACCTGTTCCAGTGCCTTGCTACCCTCATAATAAACAAATTCTTTTTTATATTTAGTCTAAATCTACCCTCTTTCAGTTTAAAGTCATTACCCCTTGTCCTGTCACTGCAAGCCCTTGTAAAAAATCCCTCTCCAGCTTTCTTGCAGGCCTCCTTCAGGTACTGGAAGGCTGTAAGAAGGTCTCCCCTAAGCCTTTTCTTCTCCAGGCTAAACAACCTCAACTCTCTCAGCCTTTCCTCATAGGGGATTTGTATCAGCTTCATATGGCTTGGGTTCCTGAAGTCAGAAAATACAATTTTCAGTGGAAACTCCGTTCTCCCGCATTTGGACTCTGATGCTTTTCTGACAGTCATCTCCCAGCTGTAGGACTCTATTGGTTTTCTTTTCTAGAGCATAGTTTCATAGCTCTTGCTTATTTGAAACCCTTTTCTTCAGATTGGAGACAAGAATGACCAATAGTTTACGCTGACAATTATAAGTAAGAATGAGCATTACAGGGATAATCAGAAGATACTGTAAACTCACCTTTTCAAAGCCAGATTTTGCATCACTGCCAAGTGTTTTCTGTTTTTTATTTGCACTCAATCTAGGATTTCATTGAGGCTGGAGGTTAGAGAAGGACAAGATATATGAGTGGGAAGTTTATCAAGGATGTAATAATGACCTTGAAAACTGGTCCTATTTGTGTTTGAGAAGTATGTGTGCAAATTACCGACACTCAGAACAGGCTGCCGAGGACCTACGTACCATGAAAATATTTAATTTATTTAATGTTACATTCTATCAAATTTTGACCTCTTGACTGCTGATGCTGAACATGATTTCGAGTGAGCTACATTGTCTGTCATCTGTCAGTCAACATCATGTGTTCTAACTTGTGCTCTTGGCACCAGAAATGAACTGAATACAGATTGGTCTGTGAGACAAATTTTACCACAAGATGTGCAGAGCCACAGTCACCCACTCTTTCTATTCTAATCACTGGTTTAACAAATGTGGAATGATAAACAAATTAGCCTCTGATATGGCAATAAAATGGTGTCAACATATTGAATTTTGTAATGAAGAAAGGCAAAATTCTTTTGCTGCTGCTTTTCTTGTAAAGAATGTAACTTCTTGTGGTGATGGTGGTCATCAGGTGATTTTGAAAAGGACCTTTCCACATAGTCCTCTTCTCAAAAAAATCAGAGCTAAAAAACAAAAACCCCCCTAAAACATCTTCACCTCACTCCTCCTTCTTCCCAGCCTCAAGTTCATTGCTTCATTCCCAACTCCTCTACCTCCTCACTCCCTGAGTGGCACAGAGGGATGGGGAAGGGGGGCTTGTGGTCAGTTCATAACAGCTCCACTCTGCCACTCCTTCCCCCTCAGAGTTTTCCCCTGCTCCATGGTTGGTCCTTCCCATGGGCTGAAGTCCATCAAACCTGTTCCAGCATAGATTCTCCATGGGCTGTAATTTCAGTCACAGAATATCCATCTACCCTGGCACGGGGGCCTCCACAGCGTGCAGTTTCCTTCAGGGAAATAGCTGTTCTGGTGTGGGGCTCCATAGGCTGCAGGGAGATAACCTGCTTCACCATTGTTTTCTCTGGCATCTGGAGCACCTACTCCACCTCCTCCTATTCTGGCCTCGGTGTTTGAGGGCTGTTCCCTATGCAATTCCCCCCCCACACACCTTCTGGCATTTTTGCCCTTGCTTAAATATGTTTTCCCAGAGGCACTCCACTGGTGGCTGAGGGGCTCAGCTTTGCCCTGCAGTGGCTCCATTGGAACAGGCTGGAACCATCTGTGACTGACACAAAGCAGCCTCCTCACAGAGGCCATCTCTGCAGCCCCCCCACTTACAACGCCTTGCCACCTACACCTAATAAACATGGTTTTAACAATTACTAAGAAGTCTTTTCCGTATTAATTATTGCCATAGTTTAACCCAGCAGCCAAAAACAAAGGCTCCAGACGGCCTCTCACTCAACCCTCACCTTTGTCCCCGGCAGGATGGGGGGGAGAAGTGGACAAAAGGGAAAACTCATTGGTTGAGATAAAGACAGTTATATAAGGCAACAAAGGAAATACGAGTATTAATAATAATATTAATAATAGTAATGATAATAATGATCATAATGAACATGCAAATAAACTATATACAATAAAATTTTTCTCACTACCTAATGATCAATCTGCAGCCAGCCCCTGGGCAGTGATTACAGAACACCACTCACAAATTTTTCAGAATTTTGTAAAACATCTAAGAAAAATTGATCTCCTGGAAAAGTTCAAACTCCCAGAAAACAGAGGATTTAAACTCACGGTAACAAGAAGAGCAGATAACTTCCTATGATATGGAATATTTCCAGTGGCCAGCTTGGGCTATCTGTCTGGCTGTGCTCCCTCCCAGCTCCTGCACACCTGCTCATTAGGTGAATATGAGAAAGTGAAAAAAGTCCTTGATTTCATAGCAGCAACTCAAAAACATCAGTGTTATCAACATTCTTTTCGTACTAAATCCAAATCACTGCAGCTATTGAGAGGAAAATTAATTCTGTCCCAGCCTAAACCAGGACAGTTAGATAATTTGAACTATGACTACCGTGACCCTTTGATGTATTTTGATTAGGCTGTTAAATCATTACTCAGGCTAACACCACATTTTTCAATCCAACTATAATGTGGGTTCCTTTGTGTCCGTGACAAGATTTTGAATTTAGCACAACTCAAGAGGAAAAAACCCAAAAGTTTACACGTTATGTTAAGTTACGTTACGTTACGTTACGTTACGTTACGTTACGTTACGTTACGTTACGTTACGTTACGTTACGTTACGTTACGTTACGTTACGTTACGTTATCTTATGTTATCTTATGTTAAA
>Ga0065711_1028276_pt1 | contig 42307 bp, 31 predicted proteins | sample Hoacrofraction12_FD_59098 | JGI IMG/M metagenome (GOLD analysis project Ga0065711, IMG submission 59098) | Hoatzin crop microbial communities from Cojedes, Venezuela - Epithelial fraction 12 v2 (version 2) | ecosystem: Host-associated > Birds > Digestive system > Esophagus > Crop | place...
CTGGCAGGCTATCCAGCATGCACTGAAAAATGTGGGGGGGGGGGTTGGCTTTGTTTTGTGGTTTGGTTTTTTTGGGGCAGGGGTGGTCTGGGGGATTTGGGGTTTGTTTTTTTGTTTTTTCTTTGTTTTGGTGTGGTTGTGTTTTTTTTACTATCAGCTTCAGGTATTCCTGGGTATTTTGCTAGACCTTAAAACTGCCATTAAATAGTCACCAATTTCAGCTACATCAGTGCATGGCTAGGGTTAACCAGTATCCATACTAGGCAGCTAAAATGCCAAAAATTTCAAAGTTATTTTACAGGGTACTTAAAAAATCCAAGTCCAACGGCTTTTTTTGCTACTTCCTTTCCTTACACCTGCAAGCCTGAAGGTCGCTGGTGGGGGACACTGGCTGAGTCCCAGATCCAAACCACAGCACCATCCAGGCTGCTGCGGAGTCTCTCCAGCCCAGGCAGACGCAGCAACCAGGCCAAACACCCTGACAGAACACCTCATAATCAGAGGCTACCAGTCTATCAGAACAAGAGTTTTACTGGTAGGGTTTTTAACTCAGTCTAAAGTAGATCACGCTTTTAACTCTGAAAATCCCTTGTCAACGAGGCAGCTGTACCACCAGAACATCAGCAGTTACAATGGAACACAGAAATGATGTTTTCACCCACCTGTGCGTGTGTGCATGTGAATTTTCAGGAATCTCACAAGTGTATTTATATTATCATTCCCTACCACATCCTCTAGGCCAAGTCTAGTCTTAGCTCTTTGATCACAATTTTCTTAGCTCCTCTGGATAAAGAGGATGAAATCTGTAGGACATGTCAAAAGTGCTAAGGCCAACTTCATAATGAAACAACATATTTCCAGTTCTCTGAAAGCCTTGAATATTTTTTAAATATATGTAAGAGGAGATAAGCTAGTGTTTAATTCATCTCTCAAATGGAATTCCAGGAAGGTGCATTTATACATAGCTAGAAAGAGCTGCAACAATTATACACGAGACCATGCTCTAGCTGAAACTAACATATTCATTTGCTGTAAGGTTACATACAAGATCCTCTGAAAAGATGAGCTAGGTCAGTCTAACAGATCTGCTTCAATTACAGATCTAACTAAAAGCCTGTTTCTGCAAAATTCTGAGCAGTACTTTGAAGTCAAAAGGATGAAAGGGTGTTCAGTGCCTGCTAGCCTGAGGGCTCCGTATGAACTAGCAGAACATCCAATTCCTGACTGACCACGGCTGGCGCCTGCTGGGACATTCTCCAGCTTCCAGCAGAAGGTCCATCGCCCACTCCTAGCTCATGCTCAGTTACGCAGTGCTGCTTAATAGAAATCTGGAATCTGGGTAACGATAGATCAGATCAAGGATGGTTACAACAGGCTTGGGAATAGAATAAGTTTAGATTATCCACAAGAACATGGAAAATTTGCTTGATTTTAAAAATGTCCATTATCACATCCACAAGGCTACAAGACATCCATCAGCATTTAGTAACAGTACCAATTTCTACCAGGACAGCCAGAAGATTCAGGTTAACAATTCCTGCAGCCATAATTAAGCCATCAGCCTAAACAACTGATTTTTTAAATATCTCCCCATCAAACCACAATACCAGATCAGATTACCCCTCGTGGTTTAGAAGCCTCAACAAGCAGATGAAATTTAAGTCACTCGTGATCACCAACGCTCTGTGAATCACGAGGGGGATTTGCAAGTATTTGGGTAGCTGTGAGCACCTGTAAGTTCTTTCAGCACATATTTTGTTTACTCAACCACCATCACGAAACTGAAAAAAATAAAAAGCACAGCTAGTTGAGTAACATACTAACACCAGTCTGACGTATGCATAGCCAGTCGTGTCAGCAGGTTTGCCTGCGAAGCACGTGGGCTTCCTTCCCTCCATCCACTGGGACCATAGCGACGTGACCTGCATTTCAAATGTTCCTACTGTCAAAGCACAGACTGCTCACGCAAAGGAGCGAGTCCTCAAGCTTACCCAAGGAACGAGCAGCGTCTGTCCCCTGAGACCCACCAGACCCCAGCGTCCCTCTGTACAGATCCGGCACTGCGTTTGCTGGGCCAGCCCGCAGTTCATCCCAGCGCTGCCGGGCAGTTATCGTTTGGTTCCTGAACAGTAACAGGGACAGATCTCGCTTGGAGTAAGAACGCATTTCTTGTGAGTCAGAACTACCAAAGGGCTTAACTTCCCTCCCCCATCTTTTTTTTCCCCTCAATTCTGGAATGCAGAAACACGTCATAATTACCGAGCAAGGAGGGACTTGGTCTCTCTTCTTCATAATTCTATTCCTTTGCTTTTTGACCGTGATCCAATGAATGACTGTTGCCACAAAAGACTCCCTGTTATCAGCTTGCAATTAAAGCCTTCATAGGAAAATATTCAGATTGTATTCAGGCATTAACACTTACGAAAGAATATCTTTGCTATGTACTAGAGAACCCATGCTTAAACATTCTGTAATTTTATTCCCTTCTAAGTAGATAAGACTTTGGGAGGGGGACAATTTTATTCTAGTAAGTAAATGATATTGAATGGAATAACGGCACAAGTGTAACAGATCATTCAGCACAGCTTTTACATGTTGCAGAAGGTCTACCGCAAACCCGAAATACTAAGCACTTAAGATGGATGACAACAAGCATAGGTATTACATTCATTGAATGGTTTTATATTAGTTGTGTTTTATCATCTTTCCGAGCAATCATTAAGAAGTTTCTCTTTTAAAGTTTGAAGTTTCCTGCAGCATTTACAGCACAATCACTACAGCACTGTGCGAGTGCATAACAACATAAAAAAACCCCCAAACTCTCCAGTACAAGAATTGATCTTCCTTCCCCTTCGACTCCACATCTACTTGTTTCTCCGCTTTTCAGGGCCTCATACTCAAGAAGCATGGGAAGAGCATGCAGCGTAAATGATGATCAAACAATTCAGTTCTCCTCACGACTGGCAAGTTCCCCTGCATAAATAATACTAGTGCTTTCCATCCTGCAACTGCGAGCTGCTTGAGCGAGCTCCCAGCAGGAGACGAGCGGCACGCTGCACTACACCCCGACTCCTCCCAGCAGCCCAACTCCAGCAAGTCCAAAGCCTGGCCTGAGAGCCTCACTCAGTTTTATCCCCAACAATGATTCTGTGAAAAGAGCTCATTTACAAAAACTCCTAAAAAGAAACTTCAAAGAGTTACAACCTTATAGAAAAGTTAATATGCCTTTGCCACTTAATTTACCATATTTGGAGTTTGCTTTTTTCATACACTCCTTGAACTTAGCTATTTTTCTATGGTGGAAAGCCACTCAGTAAATTAGACTGCAGAAGGGGAAACACATGAATAGTGGTGGGCTTGAGAGTGCAGTTAGCTTTGGAACTTACTGGATGTGTACACTGTGTAAATTTTCTGTGTCCACAATTTTCCTTTGATGAAATTTAAATAAATACATTTTACAAATTCATCAGGTATTGCACTCTGAAGCAGAAGCAGTAAATATGTGGTACGATATTGTAAATACAATATGATTTCCAACAGAATTATAATTATTTAGTCAGCTTTCAAGTCCTGTGAGGTCTTTTGTAACAATACTATTATTTTTTGGTACAGCAGACTGGAGAAATCAAAGCACAGATTCTGCATAGTAACAGTAAAGCAATAATAGCTCTGAGCCCTTTTAGTTGGTAAACAATGCACATTTTTATATTGTCTTGTCTATCTCTCTATCTACTTGTTAAAGCTGTGAGCAAAATGCACAAATATAAACACCGCAGTCTTAATTGCTGGTGACTAGCCTCTTCTCCAAAACACTTCTATTCACACCATGTAAGCAGCACGCGGTTCTTCAGGCATGGTCTGTTGTAGATGGAAGCAAACAATTCCTAGCGAAGAATTTAAATGGACACAGCCTCTCCATTCCATTTATTTTGAATTCTTACAGCAAATAACTTGGAGTATTTCTTTTGCTTAGGAATTATGTTGCACCCAGGCAATTCATTACCTCCCTTGAAAGACATTTAGAATTCTTGGTTTGATGCAAGATCACAGAGTACCTTTTTAGGTTTCCTGGCTAAGTAAGCCAGCACAACTCTTGTTTCCAGTGAAAGTTCTGATATTAAAAAAAGTCTCCCAGACATGCTTGCAATATTTTAACATTTACTGTAATTCACTGTAATAGCTTAATTTCACATATTGCTTGGTGGAATAACTCCAATAGTTAATGTAAAAAATGCAAAGAACAGTAAAAAAGCAAAAACAGATGGAAAAGTTGCATCAGACTGGCATGTCCAGGGACAGGAGCTGGACTGAAGTACTGCACGACACAACTGTACGCCTTCCGGACTGCCTGCAGCCACGACCACCAGGAAAAAAGGCAGAGCCATGCAGACATCTGCACCTGACCCCAAAAAGTCAAAATTCTCAGAATTACTAGGAAGAGCCAGATATTTCCTAGAGTTCCTACTTTCCAAAATAATTAGAAACTGTGAACAAGAAAGCTTGATCCTTTTACATGACTTCTGCTGTTGATGTGTTTATGTTAAAGCCTTTTTCTGCAAAAGGAACCCAGCTAAACCTGCACTAGTTACAGAGTTGTTTTGAATGACAGGTGAATACACATTCTCGAGTTGGCCAATATGCAGAGTGAGCAAACACACAGACCAGGGAGGGAAGAGACATCCAGCAGCCTTTCTCCAACGAGAAGTCTTTCCTAAAAGCCATCTATTTCTCCAGTGCTATCTGGTAACCAACGGCCTGTTGCCAAGTAAACAGCAGCAGCACTTCACCAGGTCACTGCTCAGTGAGCCTCACCACCACGCTCCTGCTCCCAGGGCAGCTTGGATAACATCATTTGAAGAAAAATTATTTTAAGAGGATAGATATAGCAATATTTAGCTGATTTTCCCTGCTACAGACTCAGCAAACAGCAACACCAGCTGAAGCCCGGTGATGTTTTAAACAGAATAATCACTTGTAGAAGGGTACAGGAAGCAGCTGCGGATGAAAACACCTTTCACTGCTCTGGATCCGGACACGGATGCTCGCATAGCCTCAGCCATCTCAAGGCGCCAAAGGAGGACAAACCCAGGTTGTTACGTTCCCACCCATCTCCCCGGTCCAAAGATCACAACTCCTGTATTTCGTGGAAAGCCAGACCTGTTTCAGAGTAAGGTCCCAGATTCTCCTCCTGCGAGCTGTAACTAACAGGGACTGCTGTTGCAAGTCGAATGAGACTTACGAGAGGAACCCTAGGACCTAATGCTATCTATAAATTGTGTAACATACAAAATAATTACAGCAGCATTCTTCTATAACTGACAGGAACTTAAATTATAAAAATTGAGATTGTTGAATAAAACATGAAGCGAGCCCTATAGAACAGCAGTCCCCCTGATAGCGACTGCGATACAGAATCCCATGCAGCCTCAGCACTCCCAACAATCCCAGCTTTCAGCCTGCTGCAGGCCAGTGGACAACCCCTCGCTATAAAGCAGCCAACAGAGCTATTAACCACCAGGTAAAGGACAGACAGAATTTTCATTACATGGAGTAACATCCCTCACAGCGTGTCTACTTTTCATGACAAGTCAGCGGCAAAAATTCCGACCGCTGGAGCTGGTTTGCTTTGCCTCTCCCCTTAAGCAGCGCACAGCCTGCAAGGCAGGTGCCTGGGGATGAGGAGGAACCGGCCAGCCGCGCTGCAGCCAGGCTCCTACAACTGCCCGCACCTGCACGCTCCCCAGCGAGCCCAGGGCTGTGCCCGGGGGCCCGGCCCGCCGGAGCAGGGGGCTGATGGCTGCCGCCGCCGCGTGCCGCTGCGTCCCGCCGCCATCCCGGGCCGCTCCGCTCAGCGCCGGCGCTGCCCACCTGCGCCGAACCTTCCAGAAGGGCGGCAGCGACCACCAATCGCCGGGCGCCGCGGGAACCCGGGGCCAATCGGAACCCGCTGTTCGGGTGTCGTCCCGCCCCCGCCGGGACAGGTTTGCGCGGGCGGGGAGGGGGCTGTGGGTTTGTGTTTGCCTCGGAAAGGTGAAACTGCCTGCGAGTTTCTGAGGGAAGGAAAGATGCTGTCAGAGAACATGAAGTACCTCTAAGGACTAACCAGCTGTTCCTGCGTGTCTCTGCGCGGTGTGACACCCTGGCAGAGCAAGCAAGCGCTGGCCGGTGTCAGATGAGGTGCTGCGACCACGCGATCACAAGTACCCGCCTGAATAAAGGTCATTAATCCACGTCAGCTTCGCTTCACAATGCCACGTGAGTGTTGTGAAGTAAATCTCACAAGCATTGAGGTGATTGTGTTCCATTACATTGCCATCTGAAGATTTACTGGGATTTTCCTCTGGTGTTTCCAACTTCCCTCCTCTAGAGCAGCGAATCTGACAGACCAAACCGTGTTGTTCACACCAATTTGTTCTGATCTCCTTACAGTGGCTGCTGTTAACTGCACAGCAGTGGTGACTTCGCTCGGGCAGGGGAAGGCAGCTCGCAGAGGGCAGCGCTCGGCACCGCGCCGCGGTCGGATTGCCGCCATGCCCCGCGTCAGCCTTCCTGCGCAAGCACAAGCCGCGGTCCCCCGGCCTCCAGCACCATGCGTACGCCGTGGGTGGGTCCAACGCCACACGCCGGCTGCACTGCGCTGGCAAACCCGTAACGCCCATGTCTCCGGTGAAAGGCCGAGGTGAGAGTTTTGTGGCTGGCTGTTCTGTTTCCCGGGTAGGAAACTGCTCGTGTGTCGGTCTGTCCGCAGCGAAGAGGACGGGTGGGAAATGAGGGAGGATCCTGCCCCAGACTGAAAACCGCAGCCTTCCTTCCATGAAGACAGAAGTTACCAGCAGAATAAACTGCAGCATTTTACAGTGGCCATCTATTAATGTATTCTGCTAGTAAACACAAAGAAAACTAGAGCGTGCACAGTCGGGAAGTGGTAACCGCTCTTCGAAACATCCAATTTCCAGTTTTTATTAGTCAGGCCTTCTCACACTTTTTCTCATTAGATCACCAGAGGATCATTAACTGTATTGCTGCTGGCTTATCTTAATTGCACGAAAACAAATGTTTTGGATATCATGGGCCATTACAGCAACAACTTCCTCCAGTCTCTGTTTCCTTAATCCGCTTGCCCACAGCAGTGTCAAGCGGTGTTTCGGAATTCGTTTTCAGTGGTTGCTACGCTTGGACATCGTTAGCGGCACCGTGCCCGAAGGCAATCACAGCAAGCTGCGTTGTCAATCGGAGCACATCGTCTGCGTGAGATCCCCAAACAAACCGCAGCCTCTGATCAGTCTGGCCATAAAGAAATGTGAAGAAAACCTGTTTACTGTGTGCACGCAGCGTCAAGGCATCGCTGTAAAATCAACTAGTGCGTTGTGTGATTGTAAATAACTTCGCTGTCAGCTGCGTTGCTTCTAACAGTAATTGCTTGGCCCAAAGGTAAATACACACAACAGCGTTGCAAAAGCTGTGTCAACACACAGATTAGGATCAGGGCTTAAGATAGCAGAACCAGTAATAAGCCAGATGCATGCATGCCTACAGGATCAGGCCCGATGAAGCTGGGACCGTAATTGTTTGTACTTTTTGACATTAAACATAAATAAACATAACAGCAATATCAACTTAAACCTCAAGCTGCAGAAAGAGCTTTCAGTTATTCTCCGTTTCATGCTGATTTCAAAAGAGTCGAGCTCCACTAACTGCGAAGGAATCGCTCCTCTGTTCCGCGGGAGGCAAGGGGCAGGACAGCAGGTCCTGTCTGTGGGGACTACAACCTCGGTGTTGAAAAGGAACTTGACAATAGCACAGGCACTTTTTAATGCCTGACTTCTCTTGTAATAACTAACCAACGTGTCAGGGAATCTTCTTCTTCTGTTACCTAGTGTCGTTTGCTTCTAGCCTAGTTTTCTGTAAATACTGTTAGCAGGCTAATAACCTAACGTGCCTTATGGATTTAAAAACACCACCAATTTAGAGTTATCCCTGATGAGCTTTATAGATATTTGTACTTAAACTTACACACGCTTTTTTTTTGCTAACCATTGGAAGTTTCTGGTAGCTGCTTCCCCATCTCATCTACCATTGATGTATTTCCCTTAAAAAAAAATAATACTTTTCAAAACATAAAACAAGTGTATGTTGAATTAAATTTAATGACTGAGTTTGTGCTTTCTTTTTAATCTCCTGTTGCTTTAACTGGCATTCTGTTGAAAGTATGAAATGTGAGCTTTTGGTGGGCACCTTTTTGCGTTCTTCCTTCCCAGCTATCCCAGGAACTCGCAGCACAGCTACACACACCACTTACACTCAGCTTACGGCTGAGCGCTGCGAAGACCTGAGAACAGCTTTATCTGTACTTACCATTACTAGTGACATTAATATCAGTGATCCAAATATTTCAAATAGTCACATGAACTCATGCAGGATTGGTATGAATGAGAGTTTTGCCCAGAACAAGCTTCAGAACAATCCACCTTCCGCCTGACATGGTCTTATTCAACCCAACTGAAACAGGTGACTTCCACGAAGTAAAAGCTCTTCAGCGCATTTTCAGAATCCTGTTCTCTAGGCTTTTAGCGTACTTATCTGGACCAAAAGAAAAAAAATTGTAAAATGAAAAATATTGAGAATCCTTTCTCCGCTTAATATGAAATAAAATTATGGAAATACGATTTTTAATGCATTTCTGTTAGGCTTTTGTGGCTTTCTGTTGCAGGAGCAGTTGCATGCTGCACCGCTACGTGCTTCTGTGCCTCCTACAATTCTTTACTTCCTTGAATTGACTTCTCTTTGTTTTACTTCTTCCTCAGATCCCTGAAGGATCCAGATTTATATCTTAATCTCCTTTTCTAGTTCCTTCTTCAAATTACTTGCTCTCCATTCAGCTGCGACCCAAAATCCCACTGCTCCTCAGCCTGACCCCCAGCCCACTACTCCGTCTCTGCCATCTCCTGCTCTCCCACCCTGGCTGACGCGCAGTGAGCACCCGCTGTCCTGCTCCTGACCTGAGCTCGGAACCTCTTAACCAGCTGTGACTCCACTTTCTCCATTTCTTTTTACAACCAGGCATTAGCTAATTCCCACCCTTATTCTTGAACATCATCTCTCAAAAATGTCTCCTCCTGAACTCTACTGCCAAACTCGTGCACGTGGTGTTAGTGCTTTCCCTCACTCCCTGCGACTCTCTTCCCACGTGAACCTGGGCCATACCATCTCTCTCCTTTCAGTGCACCCAAATGCAGCTGCAGCGTTATTTGGGTTTTGTGCTCTTCTCTGTTGTGGCTTCTCTGCTTCCTCCAAAGAACCTGCAAGATTCTGTCTGCTGATTATGCCTTGCCTTTTTTTTTTTTTCTGATTTGCAAAGTACTGCAAAATAAAGTAATTAAAAAGGGGATTTAATAACGCATGCATGCATACGCGCTCCCAAAATCCCTACTCTTACAAAGTGTGCTTGCTCGCAGGCAGGGATGACAGTCATCCTCACATGATACCTCTGTTCCTGCCCTTGAGGTTCCTGCAGAGGTGTGGGGAGGAAATATGTAGAGGCAAAGAAAACTCCACAATAAACCCTCTTGGTTTTATCAGGAAAAGAGGAAAAAAGCTGCTGTTTCTATCTAATAAAAGTTTTACTGTTTTAATCTTTTTTATTAAATTCAGCTCAGTCTCTGAAAGAAAACGGCAAAATGTATAATTGAAAACCATTGACATTAAATGTTAGCTTTTAAAAATATTTCTCAGCCAAACTCTTTAGTTAATTCAACTTAACTGTTCACATAAAAAAAAAAAAAAAATCTCCCCAGAGTCAAATTCTTTGATGCTGTTTCAGATCATTTTTGCCTCGAATACGCTCACATTAAAGGGCATAGGAGCCAGGCACAGATGAAAGTACAGTCTATTGTTGTCTTAAGGTATTCGCACTTCATTTGCAATGGGAAGTAGACTGGAGGGAAAAGAGGTACCATGCTGGGGTCTCTCTGCGGCTGAGCTGGTACCATCGGCTCTGCTAACTATTTAGCACATACTCGGTCAAGGAAAACTTCGCTGGGTGTTTGCAGAGCACGAAGGCAGCGGCAGGGCAGGCTGCTGCGCTACAGGAGAGGGACCCAGCCGGCCCCACGGAACGCTGCGCAGGCAGACAAGCATGGAAAGGGAAGAATTGCCGGGGCAATTGCTTGAGAATCAGTCAGAAGTCAAACGTCTAGCCCAGCAGGCTGATGCAGTGTGCCCAGATCTAATGTCTCTGAGGCTCACCTAGCTGCCTTCACGAGTTATTTTAGTAGAATGAAGCTGTCTGGAATAGGCTTTTATACACTGAAATAATTTCTAGGAATTTTGTCCTTTATTTCAACCATATTTAGCCTTCCAAATATTCTGCATCAGCCCTCAAGTTTTACCTTCAGCCCTTTCTGACATCTGAAAACAGTGTAATAGTCCTTGAAAGTTGTTTCACACGAGTAATTTTTCAGGCTGAGGATACACAGATGAGAATTTTAATTTTTATCACTTATAACAAGTAAGGACGAGCAGAAGAATGAGCACAGTGCTGCACGTCCTGCTACCAGGGCTCAAGTCATGAGTCTGCATATGCAAAGCAAAGAGGTCTGACTCCAATGCACTTTTTTAATTTAAAAAAAAAAATCTTTTTCCTGCTCATCTTTAAACCCCTGGTCATCCATCCAAGGCAAGAGCCGGGGCCCTGCCAATGTCCCATGCTAAAATCACAACAAAGCTTTCCAAGGACAAGTGACTGACGCATTACGAGACGTGGGGGAGGGTGTTGGTTCTTTTTTGTTTTACGGTAGGTCACCCTCAGCTCCTTCATGCAGCATTTCAGCACATCCAATGTTTGGTTCCAGTCAGCCATCATCATCAAAAAACTCCTGGGAGATGCAATTTCTAGTTCTAGCTATCAGAATTCAGAATCGCAGCAAAGCCAAGGTCGGGAGGGGCCCCTGCCTCTCGTCTGGCCCAGCCTTCTGGCTTGCAGACCTGCCTCGGAACCAAGGCATTTTTTCTGCTTTGTATAGTGCTTTGTCTGTGGCTATGAGGTTCTTTAGTTTCAAGAAATTTCTATATTTCTTGAACGATTCTTAGTCCTAAATCATTTTGAACTTAATTTGAACCATGAGCCAGTATTTCACAGTGAATTACACATAAATCAACTATACATGTCATCATAAAAGAAATTTAAGACTTTTTGTTCCCAGTGATTTTATGTCTGGTTTAAGCCTGTGCTTTCTTCTTCAAAGTTTCATTCAACAAGGATTATTTCCAATAATATTAAAACTATTTACAAGAATACTTACAATAAACCTGATAGAATTTTCCCCTACATGTAAATGAACAAGCACTCCAGAAGTGACCGCAACTTACATAAACCCCCCCTCTCTTACACACATACTTAAGAAGTGTTTGTATTACAGAGTTAAAGAGTCATAACAAATTGGAATCTCTCTCAGCAGAGTTGTCTTAAAACAACACCATTTAAATTAAATTAAACTACAAAAAAAGATTTTCACCACACTTTTATCCTAATTATATTTTGAAACTTTTATGACAGGAATAGACATTTTAGATTTACAAGAATCCATAATAGAAACTTTCTTTGGAATGTTTTTTAGTAACCTACGAATTTTAAAAAAACTGTGACTACAGTTCTGAGACTGCCCAGGAAGCATAAGGTATTTTAGATAAATCTAATGCTGCCTCCACACCACTGTTTCAAAAAGCTTGTTTCACTTCAGATGTTGGAAAGGGCCTACTAGAAATACTGGGGCTTCAATTTTTTTTTATTCTAAACAGACAAAATCTCTATTAAAATGCTCTTTAACATTTTAATTGAAAATGAGAAGTGCTACAAATATTTTCATTTTTAATATCACAAAAGGGATAATAAGTTCTCTTAAATTGTCATCTCCAATAAAAATAACCCTCTGTATATGTATTGTTCTCTTGTGTTGTTCTCCACCAGATCCCTGTTACACTGAAGCAGGAATCCAAACAAAGGAAAATGTGCTTTGGTGTACGGTGAGCTAGAACATTAGCAAACTACTATATACTTCTGCCTTATGTATACTTTTTTTATTAAGATATGCTTGGTTTTTAGTCAGTTTAAAGTGAAAGATTTTTCCATAAAGCTTTAAGCATACTAAACCAACCTCACTGGCTTTTTTTTGGCATTCTAGTGCATTTTGAAACAGTATTATTGTCCAGAGACTTTTATGACCTTTAAAACATTTTAGAAACAATTGAACACGCCTTTCTTAAAATAAAATTTCTCTTGCTACATTCAGCTGCAAGACTGCTGAGGTCTCAATTTTCACCACCACCACTTTTCCTTTGAGCAATAATTAAAACTAAACAAACAATGAGGCAGCCTGCACTTGCTGATTGCGGGTTTCTATCTCATTTGCTCCCCTTTTGTTCTTCCAATTGTTTTAGGTCATTGTACAGGACACGGAAGGCCGTTAGGCTGTAGCAGTGCAGTATGGCCCTAGGGAAGGCCGTTGGGCTGTAGCAGCGCAGTATGGTCCAAGGGAACGTCGTTGGGCTGTAGCAGCGCAGTATGGCCCTAGGGAAGGCCGTTGGGCTGTAGCAGCGCAGTATGGCCCAAGGGAAGGCAGTTGGGCTGTAGCAGCACCGTATGGCCCAAGGGAAGGCTGTTGGGCTGTAGCAGCGCAGTATGGTCCATCAATGGCACTGAAGAGATGTCACGACAAGCAGCTTGCCCAGGAGAGGCTGTAGGAGCATGCCTACCCGCGTCCCTCCCAGTGTTTCAGCCACGTATACAGATGGCAATGCTACAAAAGCAAAATCTAAAAAGCATTCTTTTAAATTCCACACATATCCAAAAGTAAGGGTCAGTCAACTGCCAGGCTTTAAAATATTAGTCCTTAAAATCATGAAGACTCATCAACCAAGAGATTAATTTGCTGGCATTTTGTGCTGTCATGCCACCGTGCCTCGCAAACACACTCTGAAGCCCTCATGTTTCACCTCTGGAGGTAAAGTGTAAGGTTTAGGTCATGAAATACTTAATACTTATTTTGTGAAGTGTTTTGCCAAGAAACACTCAACAAAATTAAAGTTTTTTTATAAACATTGATCTAGGCTGGATGAAAGGTCATTCCTTCCTCCAAGCAAAACAGAATGTGTTAAAATCCTGGTTCTGCAAAAATCAACGGGAACAATTTTGGTATTGATTTCATAGGATCTAGGATTCTATAGTAAGTAGTTTGGCATATGGGCCTCTGCCACCAAGGTCACAAAAATAAGGCACCAAGCCCCCAAGCCCCTCCTGTGGCCATGCCCTCGTCAGCGCAGCCAGGACGATGCTGCTCGGGTGACACCTCAGGCAGCCGTCAGCTCCTCTCCCCAGAAATTCCCATTCATGGTTTGGCTACGTCCGATTAAACCCGGCTGGGTTTAGCCCTTCTCCCGCAGAAGCTCATGGCAGGTCTCGCCGCAGGGCGGTGGTGGCAGAAGGAAGCGCCTCGCTGCACCAGGAGATCCTGTTCACACAGGGACTCCCACCAGCGTCACCTCAAAGGGATGCACGTCGAGTTGGTGCCAACAAGGTTTGTGTTAAGCAGGCACGGCAGGCAAGCTGAATATGCCGGGCTATATTCCATCGACTTGAGAGCTTGCATAGGATTTAAACGCATTTTAAATAAAAGATATTTAGAATTAAAACATGATACTTCATGAGCACATACTTGTTATTTAACTTAACCTTATTTAACTTACACTGCATGCAACTTTAAACAGCAATCCAGCTACCCTGGAAGCATCTCCTCTGAGTGAGTCCCAGCTCAAGAATACCTCGCCGTAAATCCATGAAGGTACTTCTTCATGCGCATTGCAAGCAGAAGACGAGAACCAGACCCCTCGTCGCTCTCTGGATTCCCGGTCTTGGGCTGGAACGTGGGCAGATTGCTTCACCTGTGACTAAGAGATGTCTTTGCAGGACACGGCATCCTCAGCGCCTGCAGAATCTTCACAGCATGGTGCCTGTTTGGTAACGTCCTGTATGCCATGATCACCTCTGACAATGAGAGGCTTTGGGTGTACCTACTGACGCATCAAATTGCAGGCATTTGATACAACCTAGATCAGGCTTTAGGTACCACTGAGCATTTTTAGTTGCTGTCAAGACACAACATTGTTAAGATCTAAATGGAGCTTCTTTGTAACAGGTCTCAGCAGGATAATAAGGTGCTGCTGGCTTTGCACCTCCAAACTGAGCTAAAATAAGGAGAAATCATGGACTCAAGCTTGGCGCTTCTGGTCCTTTCCTCGAGGTTTGGCGGAGACTATAAATATATTTGAGACATGCTATAGAGGCAGCAGGCAAAAATGTTTATTGAAAAGGTTCCTTTGTTAGGGGTACAGGCTCTGAATACCTCAGAATACCTGGTTCTGTCTTGGCTTTCCAGGCTGTATGTGCTGAACTGGTACTTGCACAACTGGTAGATAATGCGGGGTTGAATTCAGGAGCAGCTTAACAAAAAGGCTGTTAGCATGTGGACTGAGGCACAGCCACTTCTACTTCTAACTTTGGATTTATTTTCCTTCACATTTTGCCTTCAAAGCCCAGGTCACCCAGGCAGCAAAATATCTGAAAACTTCTGCAGGATGCGAGAGCGCTGTGCAAACACATATGCTGGCACGAGCCACGGCCATGGCGTTTTGTCCTGCCTCAGGAAAGAGCAGACTGTCAGCCAGCAGTGAAATCCTGGGGATAAATCCTGCTAATTCGGTTCTATGGGTTTCAGCGGTAAAGTGGGATTTCCATTTAGTGACAAAAACCTATCAGAAGTCACCTTGATGTGCTGTTAGTCAGCTTGGTCGCCTTCCAGGGAAGCCCCGGCACAGGGAGGGACTTGGCACGTGCTTCTCCACCTGCGAGCAGGGGCAAGGTGTCAGCACGGAGCTGGGCCCAGGGTCTAGGAAATGCTCACTGACTTGGTGCCATCTTCACTGTCAGAAGCACTGGACGCCCACCCGTATAACTAGGCATGTCCAACTGAAACTAACTCTTTTAGTGAGTAGGTCAGTACCTAATTTCTGAAGGCAGTTCAGCGAGATCCTCCTATTGCAACCTGTAAGAGTGGGGAAGAGATCGGCTTGAAAGGATCTGACTGATCGAGGCATGAGAATCAGCAAGGCAAGTGCGATAAACAGACACTGAGGACTTTGAGATGAGGTCACTCAGGTCTGAATACCCTCCAAAACATAGCAAATATTTCCATTTCATTAGGCATGTATTATTTTTAACATCTTGTCAGATTATCTCCTGAGCTGACACACAGCCTAATGGTAAGAAGTTAAAACTTCATATGTTTAAAAATTATTTTTCATTTACATGACTACAAGCAACCTTGCAATCCCCTTAGGGGAAGTCTATAAGGATTAAGAAAATTAAGTTATTAAAACTGCCAAAACCTAGACATTTTAAAAATAATACAATGAGGTGGATTCTGTAGATCCACTTGGTGGAGAACATTAATCCTCTGCCGCCATTCTGTCAAAAAGGATCAGCCTTCTCCACGAGGCCTGACACTTCAGCCTCACGGCTGTTCAGTTCCCTGGCCAGGTTCCTAACTCGCAGGGCAGTGGTGGTGCGGACGCTCCTCCCCAGAGGGCTCACAGACCTTGGACTGAGGTCCTTAACCTCCTGGCATTGTGTCCGACATCCCATTATAATAAGACACCGCTGTAAAGAATGATATCAGAAGATGAGGTCATGTTATTTATCACGGCCGGAAGGAAGGTTTTCCTGTTTGTGTCTGAAGTATTCTGGAAACATCACCGTTTGTGTAGGGAAAAATAGCGTCAGGCAAGTGCTGCAGACACAGTTGGCCTGCAGCAAACCTGCCCGCCCCGAGTCCGCGCTGCAGTGTCCCCCGACGCAGCCCGGCACTGCGGCGTCTCGCTTCTGCCGCTGCAACCAAGGGAGCAATCGGCAAGAACCTGCTCTCATGGGGAGGTCCTTGCCCACAGTGGAGGGAGGCCAGTAAGCAAACCGGATTGCGCCCAGGTTGCTCGGTGGCAGTTCATAGGATCTGTGGTCTGCTGGAGCTCACAGCTCGCAGCGTCTGCTTGGGGCTGGGCTGGGCGTGAGCCCGGGGCGTGGGGAGGCTCCCTGCCCTCGAACGCTGCCGGTGGGCTGCACGGCCAAAGCGGGGGACAGCGCAACAGGGCTGAGCTGGGTCAAAGTCCAGGAACCGGAGAACTTGAAGAAAAAATTAGCAGTAGCAGAAGACTTTGTTGGGCTTCAATCCTTTCTTCTTTTCAATGTAAAATTAGCAAACAATGGGGAGAAATCACAATATTTACTAAAGCAGGGATGGAATATAGCTCCATAAATGTAGGAGAAAACACAGCCAATTGAACGTGGAAGCTGTGGGACATGCATTAGCCATGAAAGGATACCTAATAGAAGTTATTTATGTGTGAAATGAGCTCTGACAGAGCTCACAGGGGAGAAAATCAGAGGATTAAAAATGCATCTGGAAAATAAATGGTAGAAGAATTGAGATGTGACAGAGGAGTGGATGAAGATGCTGTACAGAAACCTCAGGAACTGCAGGTGCATCCTAACAGTCATCTACAGAAACAATCACAAGGGAAAAGTAGCATTAATCCTGATCATGAGCAGATTGTGCATTTAAATGAAAAGATAAGATAAAACCAATAAGCAAACACATGCCTATAAATATTTCATAAGGTAAAAATTTTGAGAAGTTAAAGGGAGTAGTGAGTGAACTCAGCAGGTAAGAGAGTTACATGTGGAGGAAGCTCCACATTTTTTATATTCTTGTCTGAGATTCAAAAAATGTTTTCCAACTTTCTTCCACAAAAGGGGGCTTGCAGGGGGAGAGCTGTTGAAGAGAGCTCCAGAGCCTGCCAGCCTGACCTGCCAGCACGAAGACAGATACTTAGGAGAAAGAAGAGAGCTATGAAGAATGGAAGGAAGAACCCATCAGACGATGACTGATGACAATAAAAGTGCTGGAGGTGTCACAAAGTGAAAGGATACTGTGAAGATGACAAAACCAAGCAGAGTTACACCTGCAAAAAACAGAACAGTAGAAGGCTCTTCAGTTTGACAAATATTAAAAGAAAGAAGGAAAGGTGGCCACGGTGCTGGGTGGATAGAAGAGAAATTACAGCATATCTGTTTGTCTCAAAACTGACAGCAGTCACCCAAAGAGCTCATCATCCCGAACACGGGAGCAAAGGTGGAGGAATAATGGCAACAAAACCTGCCACATTTAGGCTAGAAGTAAAAGTCCAAGAGGGCACATCTCCTCTTCAGAATGCCAACAGAATTGGCATGAAAAATAACAGCTCTTGGACAAAGTGCTTCATGTTTGTCTGTCTGTTTTCTTAAACAATTTTTTTTTCTGGAAGCATGGGGTGAGGGCGACACAGTAAATTACGACCACTGAAGGAAAAGCCCTGCGGGCAGCGTCCAGTCACCGCGTGAACGTTGGACACCAGTGGTCAGGGACTCACCCTGCTACTGCATCTGCTGCCTCTGTCAGGCAGACGCTCACGGCAGAGAGAGAGAAACGAGTGATGTGGGGCCACACAGAGGGAGAACAGGGTTCATCTTCCGTGGAAAACAGGACTCAGAATCATAGAATCATTAAGGTTGGAAAAGACCTCTGAGATCATCAGTTCCAACCATCAACCCATCACCACCATGCCAGCTAAGATTCAGACTGGATCAGGCCCGCAGAGAAGTGACTAGGATGATTGTGAGAATCGAGAGCCTGGTTAGCCCCGTCGGGTGAAGAGATGCAGAGAACACGACGGCTGTTCCAGCGAAGCTGTTGAGGAGCGACAGCACGGGGGATGAGCTGCTCAGGCCAGAGGCAGCGCTGGGCCAGGCCAGCCGGGCACGATGTGCCTTCTGCTGGGACGGCCTGCGGATCGCTGGATGCTTGCTCTCTGTTGTAGGATGGAGCTCTGGAAGCCAGCAGCATCCACTGCGAGACCCAAGCTGATCTGAAGCACAGCCTCGATGGTTTACGGAGAAGGGCTATGCCCAGCCGCGGAGCAGGGCTCAGCAATCAGGCCAACGATTCTCTCACCAAGGGGTGGCTGTGTGGGAGCGCCTAGCCACAACAGCTCCACTTCACTGATAAATCATTGCCATAATAATATTCTTATGAAAACAAACCGCTATTGACTGTGGTCCCGGAGTCACAGGGGTGCTCGGGGTAGTCTGCAGTCACCAGGCTCTGTCCGTTTTCCAGCATCAGTGCCAACGAGGCTCAGCCGTAGGGGTGTTTCACATGCGACGCCCAAGAATTGTCAAATGGGGCTTCCATGGAGCGATGTACAAGAAATGTGTTCTCAGAGATACTGGGAGACACTAGAACAGACCAAGGCTTTTCAGGAAAGTTATTTTCTGTCTAGGAAACTGATTATAATCAAGCTGCACAATAGGAACTATCCCACCACACCGAAACATCACGCTGCCATTCTTTCCAGTGGCTTGCAGCAGATTTCCATCTTTGTGCGTGTACTCAGTGTGTAACGAACAGGCTGCCCTACCCTACGCAAAACACAATTTTGCCTGTAAAAACAGTAAAGAAACTAGTTGCTTATCTAACATCCTGTATTTTATCTAATACTGGAAAGAAATCTTTCAATGAAATATTCTTTACGCAGACCTGGAAAATTCATCTTTCAGCTGTGTTTTTGTTGACAAAATTCATTAGTGTGGAGCCGGGGCCTGATCCTGCTGCAGCCAGCACCAAATTTCTCATTTGGTTCTTGCTATTGCATGAGGATACTGAGGGTGCATTTATTTTATTTCCACCGGCAGAAACATGTCTGTTTTACATAACATTCAAAATAAAGCTGCCAGAAAGCACGCTGATTAGAAGAGGCAAAGACAAACAGCAGCCATCAGACCCCAACTAAGGCCACAGAGACGAGACCTCATGTTTTCGTTCTCTCCCCTGCTGCTGCCAGCAACTCCCGAAGCAGACGCGGGCACAGTGAACATCACTGCTCTGAGAGCAACGAGTGCATCCGCAGCTAAAACCCGGCAAAATGCGCTGTGCCGTACGAAAGGCTTTGCTAAAACCAATGCAGGTTCCGTGTGGCCTTACGGTTTCCACAGCCACAAAGAGATGGTGGTGATTTGTTTGAGAAGCAGACGACACAGCGGAAAAGGAAGAAACTGACATTTCCCCCCATCCCCAGTTTGTTCTTCTCCAGTATCGCTGTACCTCACAGAGGATCAGGGCAGTGAAATGCAATAGCAAACGTCTCTGCTGTTTTATGTGTATTTCTAGAATTGTACTGCAAAGACAGAATTCCCTGCGTTGGCCTGGTAAGATCCATAAATACAGTTGTCACAGGCTCTCAGTTCTCCAGGACGTTTTCAGAGTGCTGTGTCATTTATCAGACTCCTGATTAATAGGACTGGAAATAAAAGACAGAAAGGATGTTTCAAGGGACACAGCTTGCCCCAGTTCTGCTTCCGCAAGCTTTGATGAGGAGCACGCTGAAAACCCCACATCCCGTGTGGAAGCACCACACCTGGGCTTCCCAAGAACGCCAGCCGAGCTGCTCCAGTCTCCCTCGGTTCTACAGAACATTTGCGGTGTGACTGTCGAAAGAACAAATGCAGATTTAAGAAAAAAGAAAAAAAAGGGGGTGTGGGGGTGGACCCTGCAGACACTGGAATTGCAATGTGCAGACAACCTCCGGCTAAAATCAAAGGCTGAATAGCAACCAAGGCACATTTTTTGATGAAGCATGGTTGGAGATAGACAGCTTTGTTCTGGCTTGATAGCTAATTAGCGTCTCCAAACAGTCTAATAAAACAAAGCAGGCAGCCAAAGGGGGTCTCTGGTTCGCAAGCACTCATTGGCTTCCTGTACTCCCCTGAACGAAAAACAAAACCTGAAATCCAGCAACGCTGCCCTGCAGCGCTGGAACAAAGAGGACGATGGGACTGAATCGTAAAGCTATGTCACCTGGTTTTCTACATGTAAAAAAAATGAATCAAAAATCAGAAACTCCTCTGTCCCTCCTACCTCCCGAGAGCAGCTGGCGGCGCAGCACTTCAGGTGCCACGCTGCATGGCGCGAAATGACACGAAGCCAATTTATGTCGGCTAAGCGACTCACCACTGCCAGTGTGCATCGGCAGGCGCGTGTTTATAGCTGGGACGAGCCCCTGCAGGTGAATTAGCAGCTTTCCCCAAATGAAAAAGCAGCAGCATTTCACACAGACCATGTTATTTGTGAACTTCTGGGAAGACACATTTTAGCAGCAGTGTAACAGGAGCAAAAGATCTACTTAAAAGAAAAAGGTATTGAGAGGACCTACGTGAGGAGTTCAAATCTGCAGAGAAGGTTTCGAGGACACAAAACACACCTCTTGTTATTTTCAAATGTACTGGGAAATGATCCAGCTCACCCAACTCCCAACAAATATTTATCATATTCTTAAAGATGATTTTTTTTAGAAAATAACCAACATAGAAATAAGTATTTCAGAAAAAGGAACTGTGCTTCAACAAAAATTAGTATTATTGTTGGTGTTTCTTAGTTTTCACCTTTTAAAATACAATAGCGGCACTACAGTTCCCACCTTTCTTCTTGGTTCAGCTAATGACATGTCATGAAGATCTCGTACAATAATTTTGAGCTATTTATTAACTCTCTGAATCAACAAACTGCAGTCAAACTGATACCACAGACTTGACAGACAGTCTTATACATAAGTACACCTTTCATAGGCACGTCTCCAGCTTATGAAAGCAGCTGACAAATAAAGCTCAGGGGGGAGTTCTTCAACCAAAATGAACCACAAATCAAATTTTAAGGAATATGAGGTGACAGATGGTATTCTTCCTATTCTAATGTTACTTTTAATTTGTTGAAAATTATGAAAAATTGGAAGTGCTACAAGCCAAGCAAACCAGCCTGATTTAAAAATAAAAAAATTAAAACATTAAATTAGATGTGTCAAAATGCATTTATTCTTATTTAAAAACTACAGACTGTTTCTTCTCCCCAGATCAGACTGGAGAAACAAATGTAAATTCAAGGAACGGCTCAGTGTCGGCAGATAGGCTTTCTCCTTCTCCCCGTAAAATATTTCTGTGAACATCACCCGATCTCTGCGATGCGTTTGCAGTATGGCAGTTGTGTGTTCTTCCCCACAGCACCAAGAGCAGCAGGGAACTCTGTCCACAGGCTGCCGTCACCAGCCGGGGCCGGGCAGGGACCTGCTGCCCACGGGCAAGCTCTCCTGCCCGGGAAAACGAGATGGAAAGTAAGACGCATATTAAAGAAAAAAGAGAAGTTGTCTGCTGAAAAAAAGCGGACTGTGACAGTTCTTCTGTGCTGACAGGAGTTGAAACAATGCCAGGTTTTTCTGCCAAGAGACACCGTCCCATCCTAACAGAGCGTCACTCCGGCAAGGCTCGTCCCAGCAGCAGCAAGGACCGAAGGCTCCGCGGCGAGCCCTGCAGACACCGCTCGTCCTCCATCGGGGCCGCCAGGCAAATACTGTTCACCAGCACTAAATCCACGCCATTTCTACACTGAGATCTATACAGAGGGTAAACTGCTTGCAAACGCGCCCACACGGCAGCTCCCTTGCATTGTGCATGTCACACACGGGGACTCACAGCTCACGCAGCCATTTTGAGCCGTTCAAACACAACAAAACCAACACAATATCACAACTTAAGCTTCTTTCTGGACTGAGAACTACTGTCCTGTTCATTTACAGACCTCTGCCTGTACAGAACAGGTCAAAATTACAGCTGGAAATGCAGAGGAGTCCATTTAAAAACTGCCTCATCCCAGGGTCCAGAACTGCAGAGCCGGACAGCCGAGTAGCTGGAATTAAGGGACTCGCGTATTTTCAGAGCTGTCACCTGATTTACTTCTCCAAACTCCCCTGTTCATTATTGCCTTTTTGCACTCGTTACTGGCATTGCTTGGTAATTATAGGCCATCTATCATTACCAGAATTTGTCAGCAGAGATCTGACTCTGCCTGTATCAGGCCATAACGCCACAGCATTTATTAGCCCTCTCTCCCTGTCCCCAGGCTGGCTTGCTGGACCTCCAGCCATTACCCGACTTTAGTCAATATACATAAAACTGAACTGTCTGCCTCATTTGTTTCCCTCCTTGCCAGCTTTATTAAAACCATTCATACAATAATAAAAAAGACACTAAAGATTGTATATTGTCCTATTTAATACACAATGCCTGCTTTAATTTTTGAATCAGGGAGATGATAAATCATGATCCTCATTCTTAGAAAACTCCTTCGAGAAATAAACGTGAAGTCTTTCTAAATGATCCTTTTCCTTAGGTTCCATTTCATCAATCGAAAAAGATTTTTTTCTCAGAAGTGAGACCTGTCATTTCAAGAATTTTTTTTTAACTATGAATTTGTTGTACTACAGATGAATGCCACACAATCGATTAAAAGAGCGTGAAGAATTACAGCTCACTGTACCCAGTAACTGCAGTTCCGAACCCATCCCCAGCAGGGAGCCGGGGTGTGGATTGCCGAACGTAGCGGCAGTGCAGCCCCTCACCACTGCACATACAACATCTCCCTTTTGCACAGGAGCTTTTCAAAAAAATTTCAGTGTTTGAGCTCTTTCACCTCTGCATAACATGAGCATTTCACAGTATTCAACCAAAGCGCCAAAAGATAAGAAATGGAAACAGACAGAGAGAATCCTTTTCTTGGGTGATCAGGCTGGAGGTTACACTGCTGGAAAGAGGGACCCAGTGTTTTGAACTGAAGATTATTGAGGTTGTATTGACAGTCTGCCATCCTGAGTCATTAGGCCACAATGGACAGTTGCACACACATCTAAAATTCAAATCCTACTCCGTGGGTGAGAAACTCCAGAACAAATTGAAATGTAATTGGAGGTTAGTTAAAGTTACTAGGTTTGAGACTGAAAACACCCTGACCGGGTAAAGACAAATCAAACATCGTGACAGTCGACTAATGTCTGAACAGGGCTTGGTGGCTCAGCTGCCTCACAGCTCCCATCATGAAGCTCATCGGCATCAACGAATCTCTGTTTACGCCAGGCATCCTGCTCGCATCCTTACAACTGGAATGCCTGAGGGGAGGACGGGAGAGGGGCTGTACACGTCAGGTGGATTGAAACACAAAAATTCTTTCTTCCATTCATGCCCATTGAAAACCAGAAATGACTGAACACAGAAAAACTCCCACCTGTGTCAACAGAGGCAAAATCTTTTCCCTTTCTGCAGAAAATGTAGTGACCCAAAGAATACACTCACAGACTTGCCAGGAGTGGGGGCTCTCCATCGGGTTAGAGACACTGTAGGCAGTGCTTCGCCTTTAATAGTAAGATTTTTCATCCACTAGCAAGGGAGCTGTAGGTTGTGTAACAGTAAGAATGAGGCAATATGGTGATCTGGGCAACGCAAAATGTATTTTCTATTTATTTAATCTCAGGGCTGTGGGAAATACCTTTGCACAATATATAAAAATCAGTGTATAAAACACTAATCTTGAAGATTTTTTCTATTAAAGCCGAGTGTAAGAAGGATTCTGACATAGGTATAACCTGCTCACCTGCGACTGCAGCTGAAGAGCAATCCCAGGCCAACAGCCTGCTGAACACAGGACAAGTACTTGAAGCTTTGCGAGAACATGTGTGTAAAGTTTTGCTGTGGGCTGCGTGTTGATGTGCACTTCTAAGAGCCAGGAGCATCACCATAAGTCCTTTGTCTCATTTTCAGTAACAGCCTTTCAAAGTCTTCAGTCAGGTTGAGAAAAATACAAATACAACATCTCCAGCCCACATATGGAATGAAAGCTGCTGGAGAAATCATGCTCTGTCCTTGCACTTGGAGAGTACTTTTGCATTAGATGGCAGGGGGGTCTGGAAAATAATTGCCCGGTCCTGCTTGGTGGACATCTGATCATTTTCTGCTTGGAAAGATGAGCAAAAAATGCTCCCTCCCGACATTCAATTAGGAGAGGTATTTGGTGTCAAAGCGCTGAGGGAATTTAGCGGGACCAGTTATTGCTTCTTTATGCATAATTCTGAATTTGCTGCTCTAATGAGCCCTTCTCTATATCCTTTGTGATTGTCACTCATCTTGGTGAAAATGACTTGGCCTGACAAATCCTGTTAAGCCTCAGAAATTAAATGAAATCTGAAAATGCTTGAGTACACAGCCGTAGCTCCACATACTGTTCTGATCAGCAGTGTTAGTCAAGCAAGCTTGGAGCAAAGCCAATAAACCCAGAGCTATCAAACAGGACCCCCAGGAGCAATCAGCTGGGCCTGAGAATAAACGATGCTCCCCGCTCCTTGGGATCACACCCCAAGAAGGGGACAGAAACAGTTAGCAAAGACCCAGGCTAATTGCTGGGAGCCATCCCGGGCAGAGCGCAGGACAGCGTAGTCCGGCAGCTGGAGAGGAAGGCGCAGGTCACTGCGCAGCAGGGCAGGGCACGGGGTGCTGCGCCCTTCGCCTGCTGCAGGCCCGGCAGCGTGCAGGGCTTCGCCTGCGGACCCTCAGAGCAGAGGCCATCCGGCTCATTTATTCTTCAGATGCGATTGCCAGGTAAGAAGGAAAGGTGTAGCACCTCTCCAGAGGCTGTTCAGATTCCTCAGCTCTACCCTGCCAAAGCCTTCTCAGTCTAGGCTGTCAGCAGGAGCAGAACCTCATCTTAGTCTTCCACTGGCCAGCTGCAGAAAGAAAATTTTAAAAATAGTATTTAGGGGGCGAAAAAAAAAAGTATTGGACTGGGTGACCCGTGGAATTGTCCTCTCTGTGACAAAGTAAGACAGGAAAAGTTGGAGTGGAGGGGGGACATTCAGACAAGCTTTTGGATTCAAGACCTTTCTTCAGATCCCCCACACCAAATCACGCTTCCAGAAAGTGATTCTGACAGTTGTGTTTTTAACAATTTATTTAAACTGAAAGACCTCTACTAATAGAAAAAAAAAATAGTAGGGGCATCAAAAAAGTTGTCTAAAGGAAAACACAAGGGGAAGTTGAATTGCATAGTATTGATTTTAAAGCTGAAAAATAAAAGCTGACGATTGAGTATTTTCTTGCATACCCTAAGCAGATAAAGAGCACACATACCATGAGATTACCTAGCACATCACCTTTACATCCAGACGAAGATCAACAGAAACTGCAACAAGCTCCAGGCAACCCCTGGGACAGCCCAGCTGGAGGCTGGCAGAGAACCAAGCGAGCAGACCCAGCGAGATGCCCCAACCCCTCCAGCCTTGCCCGTTCCCAGGTCTCCATACCACTGGCCCTGCCAGCAGCCTCGGAGCGGCCAAGGGGCCAGCTTACACCGGGAAAACAATGACATTGAACACAAAGCTCATATGTCCCGGTGCTTTCCTCTGTTTGATACCCCCTATAGCCTTTGAAAATATTTCCTTCGAGCCAGAAAGCCAGTCCGCTCCTGCTGGGCTCACGGGGCGAGAGTTCCCGGCCATAGCAGCTCTTCCCATCCTTTCCACCCAACGGCTCCCACCTCTCTGTCCCGGGTGCCTGATTTTATCTGCTCCCATTCGGGGAATTACCCTGCTAGTAGCTCTTTTCAGTTCAGTCAAGTTGAGGTAAGAAAAGGGACTTTTAAGACTGTTGTGCAGTGTTACTGTGTTAGAGAGAGTCAAAACAGCGAGGAAGAGCTGGGTCCAGCAAGCGCGTTAGGAGGGTGTGCAGCTGCGAGACGCTGCTGTCCACAGACAGAATTCAAAGGCAGCTTTAAAGGTCATGCAAATTAACAGTGACGTGGCCTTCCTCTGCAGCTCCGGCATGTGATTCTCATATGATTTCAGTGATTTGATGTGGGGAGTGAAGACAAGTCAGCATTTGAACCAAATGAGAATCACTGTATCAAAGCGGCAGGAGTCAAAAATTGCCAGAAAACCCGCTGTCTCCATTCAGCTGCTCTGGAACAGCCTCACTGTGCAACTGCAAGAAAAGCAACCATCTCACCAGTTTTGTGGCATCATTCTTTTTTTTAACCCTAACAGCTCCACAGACTCCAGTTTTCACGAAGTGCAGCTACAGAGGCAGACAAGCACTTCGTCCCGCGCAGCCTGCAGACAGCTGTCCAGAGAAGGGGCTACTGCCCTTCGCACACAGAGCTCTGCTTTGGTGCGGGGTGAGGAGGGGTCCCCGGAGCAGCTCAGCCGGGAGATCACAGAAGGTGCTCGCCCCCAGGACAGGGAACCCTGCACGGCACCGGGGCAGACGAGGTGCCAGGGTCACCAGAGCAGCCGAACCGGGAGCGGATCCGCATTCAGCTCCCTGGAGCGAGAGCAAGCGGCAGCGCGCACCGCTGTGCAGCCTGCCAAGTGCCTGGTCGTGCCTGCAGATCTCTCTAGAGCTGGGCATCAGCACCTGCACCCCTCCGAGCAGAAGCTGCTCCCCAGCTCCTAGCAATCCACAGGCCGAGCTGCAGCCCTTTGCAATACGAATCCCCCATCTGTACCCCTAACTGCACGCTCTGTGCAGGTGACCGAGAGACATTTGTGCAAATCCATTCGAAGCATGAACTCCGAGGTGTCCCTGAAAGGTAGCACAAAGAATCCAAAATTGTGAAATAAAATCATAACTCAGTCTGACAAAATAAACCTGTAGCTCGGCGTTAGCCTTACAGTGACTGGCCCTGCTTCACCCATATTTAACCCAACTTCCTCCTCAGCACATCGTGTCGGGGTGAATCACTGCTGACTCGTGTGTCCAAGCCAGAGATTTTACTGCAGCTTCACCCCTATGAAGTCCATCCAGGCGAACACGGCGGCTGCACACCCGTGATTGATACCAGGGCAAAAGGAAGCCACATGTGATGCAATATAGCGTGAACCTCAAATATTTATCATGTGCAATCTCTGCATTTCTCTGCTTTGAGGGGATTTCGGGGATTTTGCATTCCATACTGAAGAGTAAATGCTGAATGCTACGGTTATAGTAACATAATACATACTGGTTTGAGTAACAACTGCATTTTTCCACATCATTCCTACAAGAAAAGAAAAGAAGGAACATATGATGAGGCTATTTCTTCAGCTGCTCACAGGAGTAACCGGATGCTCCTACATGGTTCACTCATTGCTCAAATACCGGTTGCTCACCAGTAAGCACAGCCCCCAGCGCGAAGTTTTGCTCATGGGCAGCTCACTTTCTCACTGGTATGAGCATATCTCCTTCCCAGAAACTGGTTTCAGCCCAAAGTAAGTTTTCAGATCACAGAGAGCAAATTTCTTGTAGTTCACAAGAGCAGTGCTATGTGACTAAGTCTGACCACAGCCAGATTGTATCGGGCAAATCAAAGAAACTCGCACAAAGTTAACAGAATTCCCATTTTTCTGCATAAAATACAAACTAACTCAGAAAAACAGAAATGGAAATATTCCCAAACCCGCCTTGCTCTCTCCCTCCTGCAGAAGAAACCCCCTATGAATACAATCTTCGAGACCAACAACCCTATTTGCTACCAGAACAACCCATTTCATGCAAACAACCCTCTTTCTTTGAAAGCATATGCAGTACATTTATATAGAAATATATAAATATAAATATGTGTGAATGAATATAGTGTATACAAGAAACACAACGTATGCATACTTCAGTAACAAGATCCCTGGATATTCACTCCAGCCACATTTTCAAGCCACTGTGACAGGCTTGGCGCACACCTCAGTGACCCAGCAGACACCACGCAGCTCAGGCAAAACCTCCTTCCCGCAGCAGCTACGCGTATTACAAACAGGATTGAAAAGTTTACAGCTGTTCTCCACGCAGCTGCTGACAGGGGAGACAGAGCTTGCAGCAGCAAGGTGCTGGGCTCCAAGGAGACACCACCTAAACGTTTTTTGTGAACAGGAGGACGTCTGAGTGTGACCGCATCCAGTCGTCAGGATCCAGGCTCATCAGCGTCGTGTGGCCACCTCTGCCCCTCCGACACCAGCAGCACGTGCGCAGGCAGGACCTCCAGGGAGGTAAGCCCGATGCCCGGAGTCCCACCACGCTCTCCCTCGCCACAGCTGGTGAAACAGAACAAATGGGCAGAACTGGAGGAAGGCAGAAGAGGAAAGAACAAGAAGGTGATCAGAAAATTGCAGCAACGCATCACTTCTTCTTCCTGTGTTTTCAATAGCGAGCTGTTGTTTATACCCAAGAATGTATTAGAGCAACCAAAAGGCTGCTGGAACTCACCAGCTGACACTACAGATGTGACACAGACCCTACCTACCAGATGCTGTGCCAGCTGTGAACTCAGCAAGTTAGAGGCAGCGTAGGAAGCTGAGCTGCCAGGTGCCGTCACCGGTAAGCAGTCAGCAGCACGGCGTGGCTGGCAGGAACGCTGGGCTGGAGGGTGCAGACCCTCTCTCCCCACAGGCAACTGCTGTTGCTGCTATTGCTGACTCCAGCCTGCGCTCAGGTGTACTGGGTGTACTGGGCGACGCTCAGCAGCTGCAGGGACTCAGCTGCACCTCCCCAGCGCATCCCTGTGAGCAGCACAGGGGCACTGGGGGCGGCTGGCCAGCCTGAACTTTAGCTGTGTTTAAGCAAGACCTTTCTGACTATTTGCAGATGGTAAGGTTGTAAGGATAACCTTTAACACTGGGCACACAGCAAAGGCTTCTCTGGTGCTTCTGCGGGTGCCGCTGCACTTTGTCCCACACGGCGACTCATGAAACACACAGAAACCTGAAAATAACACGTAAGTAAGCCCGGACCCTGCAAACACAGCTGTGCTGGATGCAGAGCAGCAGACAGCAATCCTACATCAGGAGGGAGCGAAGCCTGACAGACTCCAGTCAGACAGGTTGTTCATTCATCGTACCCGTAGCAGTAAATCAGAAAAGCAGGCAAAACAAACTTTCAGTGGTCTCCTTTCCATCACTCCTCTTTGGAGAAAGCAGCGCTTCTGGAGAAGAGCAGCCTTGCTCTTTGCTGGTGGGTAAAGTGCTTAAGGTGAACAAAACCCCAGGTTCTTGCCTGGCTCGCAGGGCCCCGCTGCTGACCCTGCCGTAGCAGCGGGCGAGGTGCAGGAACAGCAGCGTGCATCAGCCCGCGGCGGGGGAGGAAGCCTCCAGCAGATCCACCCTTCCTTCCTGCACTCCCCAGCCACGTCGCACACCCCGGGCCGGGGCAGCTCCTCAGCGCTGAGAAAGCTGAAACAAGCATTCTGCAGCTAAATTTAGAGTTTCTCGTGTAACACAACCGCTTCGCAGAATCTCTGAAAAGCTGCCTTGGTTGCAAGTCAAAACGTGAGACAGCACATGGTAGGAAGAACACCCAGATTTTTCATCACATTTATCTGGACTTCAGCTTGACCTTAAGGAAATGAAAGAGGCCCAAATCTACACAAATCTTGTTTGGACCCACCAAGCCCGTTGTTTAGTTAGTTAGTTAGTTGCAAAGAATAACCAACCTCTGAAACCACAAAACTGCTGTCTGAATGTTACAACATATTGAAAGCTTGAGACAGTAAAGCTGACATGGCAAATGATAGATCTTAGGGCAACATCTGGTCTCGCTGAAGCAGGGGGGGGTATTCCCTGAAAAGAACCCAGATCCACACTTTTAGCTTGGTAATCTTTTAACTGTTTTTTCATTACAAAGATAAACAAAAAGGCAGCACACACACACACCCCACCCCTTACCTCTAGCAAGCAAAAAACTCCTTCTTTAGCATACTTAACAGTGACCAAGATATTTTCTTCATAGATAACGTTGCGCTTTTTTAAACTGCGAAGAGCGAACCCCCCCAGGAGCCATCTCTCCGTGGGCTGGGAAAGCGACCCTGTTCGGCTATTCCATACGGACAGCGCCAGCTCACCCGGGACTGCCTTGTCAGGGGCCCTTATTCACAGCCACCTTCCTTCGCACCCTGCTAAGCACAGCAGCACTTACACGGAGTGCCTGGGAAGTGTTTGTTCTTTCTGCCAGTAATAAAAAAAAAACCCAACCCACCCTACACCGTCCCCCACATAGCAAAAGCGCCCTGCGGCTGCATTGTACGGCAGAGCACACAGTCCTGGGCCATGAGACCCAACCGAATCATTAAATGCAGCTTGATGCTCTTTAACCCAGTGGGGCTGTTGGCAGCAGTGGAAACAAGAGGTTCTGCACGCACAGCAAATTGGCAAGGCTTTCATTCCCACTCTTTAAAATTCCTCTTTGCTTTACAATGGTATCATTTAGGATCTATTTTTATTCAAATCCCTGATGAGACTGATTCAGGTCTATAAAGACCGATTCAAAATTCTTTAGCTCAGCAGGAGTATTACAGGCAAAAGTAAACAAGCTGTGAGCGTATATTTTTCTTGGCTATTTTCTCCACTGCTATTGGTATTTACAGGCAGACTGAAGAGTCACATCTTTTTCCTATAACAGCTTTTTCCAGGCTGATTTGCTACATAATCTGCACAGCAAATCTCTCAGAGTTGTGACACTGAGGCTTACTCCAAACTCCTCACATCTGACAGACACTGACAACGACACGATCAGTCAGAACACCACCAACGCCACTCCAGTAACTGGAGCAGTCAGAGAGGAAGGCAACGCAAGCCAGCCTTTTTTTCCCCATTTACCCTGGTCCAGCCTGGCCAGCAGCTGAACCAGCACAAACCGTGCCAGCAGCGTACCAGTGAGTTGCGAGGAGCAACGCTGTGCTGCCAGCTCACCCTCATCCTGGCTCTGCAACGTGCCACCGCCACGACGTCCTTCTGGAGAGGCAGGGTTTGGGAGGGCATGAGGGGGGTGACACAAGGCACGGCAGTGCCACCAGCCGCCTGCCCTCGGCCTGGAGCAGTGGCTAGCACACCGCGCCGGGCGGCTTGCCGGGGATGCGCAGCAGCAATAGGATGCAACAGCCCGCTTCATTTTTTGATGTTGATGGCCACTTAGGAAGTGCCTAACTGTCGTCAACCATCTAAGACTTATTTGCATTAGTGGCAGCAGACTCTATAACTCCTTCTGGGACCAACCTTAGAGTAAGACGTCCCGCAGCGCACCCAGTGATCCAGCTAAGCAGAAAGTCTCTCCCACACTGTCACCATTCGCAGGCAGACCCGGTGCCGCTGCACTGATCCCTGCAGAGGAGCGGCATGCAGAACATTCTGGGGTACTTAAACAGCTGTAATGGGAAATTATTGCTACAGCTAGTAGGATGAAACTGTGGAAAACACCTACAGAAGCCACTATGTTAGGAAGCCTACAGCTTTCCAGTAACAGAAAACTAGAGAATAGAGGATCATTTCTCTGTTCCTACCCAAGACACAAGTCTTCCATTGGCAGATGAACAGCTCAGAGGACTGCAGGAATTGTTCTCAGTTCTATCAACACCAGAGTCTACTCACATAATCTGTTTTATTAGAGGGAATAACAGTATTTTACTTCAATTCCACACCCTTGAGTTTCTCATGTCCTTTTAGCCTCATGCCAGTTGTCAGCCATACTGGTATGCGCGCAGAAGGAGGTGGCATAGGTCTCCTCTTTTCATCCTGAAGCTCCCCGTCTATTCCACACTTCCATCCCTTGGTTGCTGCATGTGGAAGGATGCAAAAGGTATCTCAGTTGTGGGGGTTGTTTTTAGGAGAGGAGCTGCCCTTGCCCCTTGCCCATCTGTCAGCCCAAATGTGGCTCTGGACAGCTGGCAGCACACAGGAGTTGGTGAAACTCTCACGCTGCAAAGCCCACCACGTGGCAGTCCTCATGGCTAAGTTTTACAAAGGCTAATCTCCAAGAAAGTAGAGCTGATGCTGTTCAAAAGTGCCAAATTCCCCCGCAAGCTCATGTTCAGAGAATTACAGACAGTTGCTATCTATCTGAATTTTTCAAAAAGGGAAAAAGATACTATGGATAAAAAAATAGAAAGGTGAAAATGGGTAAAAATTTATAGCTGTCAGTGACATACACCCCAAGAAAAAGAGAAAACGTTGCAGCAGATGCTTTGTCCAGAGATGCCACGGAGTGGGAGGGCCCAGCACTAAAATTAGGCTCTGCTTCCAAGTTGCTGCTAGTCTGCAGAAATAGAGAAGATGGTCTGACTCTCCTCTGCCGAAAACAAATGCGTCCCTGTCGCTGACAAGTTATCTGCAGCAGGAGCCGGAGCGTAGGGAGCTGCGACTCGAGGGCAGACAATGGAATAGCATCCGCCTCTTCCTTTGCTCTGTACGGGTGCCAGCGGCCGAGGAGGTATCGGAGCATCAGAGAAGCACTTCTTCAGTGCCTACTGTTGCATTTGGTGATGGACTTTCTGGTTCTCCTGAACACAAATGATACGTTCACCAGTATAAAAACTATTATAAGCACTAGAGGACTCAAAGACCATGATACAGGATCCCTGACAAAAGCTGCTACTTTAAAACCAAAAGCTCATCAGCCATTTCAGCACAAGCAGCTTGCATTTCTGCCAAGTCTCACGTATTCTTAAGAGAGCATTGTCTTAAATAATTCAACCTCAGTCATCTGCCAGTCTGATTAACAACACTGAAGACAACTTTATACTGCTCTCTGAAAGATGTTGACAGCTGTCTCTCCTCATTGTGGAAAGACTGGGATTTACATATAGAATCTTAAACCCAAATTAAAATTTTAGGCTTTAAGTCAAATAAAAATAAATAAAAATAAAAAACAAAAGGAGGAGAGGGCTTACAATGACAAGAATATTTATCTTGCAATATTTTGATCATTCACAACTGGGAAGACACGTGAAACAAATTAATGGGAGTGTCCTGTTCTGGAACAAATTACTGTGGTGATGCACCCCTTCACAGCATTCCCAGAACCTGCCACCGCTGCCTCATCTCTCCTATAAGCAAACTCTACAGAACTGCAGCTATAGCACACGATTTGTAGGGTAAACTTCAGCCAAACCTTAAGCCAGCTTCACCAGTATGACACCAGAAACCAGTCCATGTCTTAAGAGTCAGACTCCAGCTGTAAACTGGTCCATGTCTGCTTTCGTAATGGATCCATTCGGACTAGGTCAGAATATCACCTGCCAGCTGTAGGTTGAGGGTGTTCTGGCCCAGGTAAGTCAAGCAACAAAACAGGAACACCACAAAACCAGCAGCAAAGAAAACTTCTAGAAATATGGCAACTCTGATAAAAATCCAAATGCAAAACCTAGAAACAAAAAAATGCCAGATTGGTCTTTATGAATTGGTTAGTTACCACAGAGTTGATCACCTAGCACCACCTGACAGGAGCTGTGTGCAGGTTAGATTTCTGTTGCATAGCACTCTCAATGGAGACAGTGCGTATATATCTACTTATGTAGAGGAAGCAGCAATTTCTGATTTATTGTGTGCAGCTCCTAGCTGGCTGCCAAGTCACCAGAATACAGCAGATGCTGCACGGGTGCAATCTGAACAAAGAACCTGCAGACATTCACAGTACACAAACCTTCCTCATCCACCCAGTGTATGTCTTCTATAAAATCAAACTCCTTCCTGTTTCTATCAAAGGAAGACTGTCAACAGCAGAAATAATAAATCATATTCCTGCCTCACGCTGAGGAAACCACTATGTGACTTCAATGGCCCCAGAGTAGGCCCCTTTCACACCAACTCGAGCTACTTCCAATGTCAAATCACAGTCGATTAAAAAAATACTGTACTGTAGCAGCTCATCTCCAAACCAAGACAAACATGGGTTTCATAAGATGCATTAAGCATGACTTCAATTTTGGTTTGCTTTTTGTATTTGATAGAGGAAAAAGTGATGATAGTGTCAAACATTCAGACCCCATGCGTATATGTTTCTAAAAATCAAATAAGCAGAAAAGCAAACTATTCTCACCTCACTGTAGAAATGAATCTTGTGGAAATCAGATCCAAGTACTCACACAACTGGTGCTGAATGACAGCAGCTGACAGGCAACATCAAACTAGAAGTCTGGATTGTCATTTAGCGAACCAGGAGGGAAAAACAACAGCACGTTATGCAAACCACAAAAACCATTAAAAACTTTCCTATTACTGCATTTACGGGAAAGGACTCGGATATCCTAAAAGGATCACAATGTTTGTTGCAAAGAACTTTCTTCTTCTCTACTGGTAACTAAGTAGAGAAATAACATCAAAAATTCAAGCTACATGGAAGGAGAAACAGTGGCAATATAAGGTTGCTCAGCAAATAAAAAAACCCCAGTGCATTAGATCAAAATGAGAAATATTTTTATTTTTGTTTCAGCACCTTCACATTTCATTTCAATCATCTTTTAAACTGAAAATAAGAGGTCTTCAAGCAAAATATTTTTAGCACTTCCTAGATGAAACTTAGTTTTGAAAATATGAAACAAAACTCTTTCGATCATTTCCCCCGTGTCTTCCCCCACCCCACGCAAACCGCTCAGTATACTTAGCTCAGACTGTGGAACAGCTTTGGTGCCTTTTTTTCAGTCCTGCACTCAGAAGAGAAGTTAGAAGCAGAGCCTTTCTTACACCAGGTTCTTCTGTTACACTAAAACCTGGGCCACTACATCCAGTATTTGCAAAACGTGTTCCAGTTCTCCCCACACACAAGGTGCTCCCGGCAGCTGCGCAGGTCCTCGGTTCTGACCGAAATGGGAATCCCAGCCGCCAGATGAGGAATCCTCCTCTCACACCACACCGCGGTAATCACAAACGAGACTAAACTGGTCACCATCATTTGAAATGCTATACGAAAAGGGATTCCAGGTTTTACAGTGGACCATGAATGGCAACATCACTGGAACAAAAGTAATTAAGCCCTCTGAAATACCTGCAACACGTTCTAATTGATTCTCTCACCTCCACACATCCCCTCTCAGCCGGCACACCGCCCTCACTCCCTACTTCTCCATTCGCACCAGCAATCACCATTTTCTGGTAAACTACTACTGCCTTCCTCCACCCTCTTTTCAGCAGATTATAGTTAGCTCCAAGTAGTCTATCACCTTTCTTATTAGGCAAAAAGCCTCAAAATGAGGAGTCACAATTATATCAAATAGGTGCCCAAAAGGCAAAAAAAAAAGAAAGATTGGGACTGCGGAGCCTGCAGTTTGCCCTGGGAGAGGCCGCTGGCCCTAGCAGCCCTCCACTGAGGCTGGTACTTTGAATACCAGGATGCTTAAAAGCTAATTAAAATCTTTGTGGACCTAAACCTGACTTTAGTCCACCCAGGGTGCTAAGACCCTGAGCTCGTGTAAAGGTGATATCCCAGGCCATGCTGTGTTCAGCCCAGGAACGTAGCAGAATCACAATCTCTTCTGGTCTTTTTTATTTGCTTGTCAGTTGTATGTGTGTGTGATTAAAAACTGCTGGATGGGCTCTTTAATAACGAGGACTGACTCAACTTTTGCCATTCGTGCACTCTAGACCAAACCTCCTCCTCTTCCTCCCGTACCTTTCTGCTGTTTCCCTACAGAAGCAGCATTTCATTGCTGTCAGCCTCCTCTTGTCTCAAACTGTCACGCTCACATCTCGAATTTAACACAACTCCCGCTGCCGTGGGAAGCACAGAGCATCCAGGGTGAGCTGCAATTAAAAAATTCTCAGTGTTATTTTGCAGGCCACCTGTAATCGCAAATCCTTCTACTATCTATCTAATCTATCCAAGTGAAAACCGGCCTTTCCCTTGCCTTTTCATTTTGTAAGAAAATCAGCCCCAATATTCCCAAGCATCATTCATCGCTTGAAGTGTCAATAGAATGGCATTAAAGAAAATTACTGTTCAGTAATGAAATTACCTACAATCCTATGCAGCCAATTTATGAATGAGCTATAAAAATTCACCTGCCCCACTGCGCCGGAGAGGAGCTGGCGGACCCAGGACCCTCCGAGGTGCCAGGAAAGACCCTGCTGTCCAGGAGGTCTGAGCAGACGTGAGACGGACCAAACCGCTTGCGTGCCTTGGAGGAGCTCCACAACGGCTGCCTCGTCGCTGGCAGACAGCAGAGACAGCGGCAACCTCTGGCGCAACTTGGCAAAAAGGATTACCAAGGACAGAGCCCGAGTCTGAGGTAAAAGAAGGAATACAGGCAGCTTAGAATAAAGAGTAACATTGGTAAAAACAAAGAAAAAAGGCAACGTTTTCACCAATCCTTTCTCAAGTCCCTTATTTGCATTTTCCGACGCCAGCTCACAGCTACAACATGGAAACGGTTTGACCAAGTGATGTATCTGCAGGTTTCTATGGTGATCAGCACATAAATTGCCTGCCCAGCCGTGTGTGAAAGAAACCATCCGTTTCGGAAACTGCAAATTCTATGCAGAGAGAAAACCGCTCCCTGAATCATGGATTGTACCGCACGACAGAAAGCCCAGCACTTCTTTACCAGCTGGAGATTTCTATGGGTAGAGAAGCGTGGGACAGTGCAGTTAGGCGATAACTCAGAAGAGGACAAAAAACCTCTATAAAAATAACACTCATTGCCACTAAAAAATTACAATACATAACATCATTTTAAAATATCGATACACACAGAATACATACAAAATATCTCTAAGTATCTGAAACACTGATTCATAGAGGAGCACTTGAAAACCCTGTAGGTAGATAAAAACTGGCTGCTTACAGACGGCTGCTGGGCGTGTTGCTCCCCAGCTGCGCCTGTGGGAGGGGAGCTCGGAGCTGAGCCCCGGGGGAAGCTGCCAGGCTCCGGCCAGGATTTTGGAGGCAGTTAGACGCTAGAAGGTGTGACAGGAACTTAGGCTTTTTTGTTTGTTTTACACTTTTCTTTAAAAAATGCCTTGAAAATGTTTGCCATCTACCCTGATACAGACAGAATGGCTCCACACACCCAGCAGAGAGGGTGCCGACCCTTTCCCGTCAGTAAGGGTAGAGAGGTGCAGGATTTTTCACATTCCTTGAGGTGACCTTCACCTAGAGCAGAAAGAAAATGGTAAATGAGGATTCTGTACTACAAAATTTGATGAGGAAGTTTTTGAAGACCTTAAAACCATGCAAAGAGTAATCCTGACAAAATGAGATTATTGTCATTATTACTATTAAGAGGAGGCAACACAGGACAGAAATGGTTGTTAGGAGATCTGAAGCCAAGAAAAGGTGCCCTGGAGACACGGTGGAATTCCTGTGCTGAAGCTCGTGCTGTCCTTAATGGAGTACCTGGGTCCGAGATTCTCTTTAATTACACAAATCACCTCTATGTAAAGAGAAAAGTTGGAGTGGAGCAGAAAGAGCTGGCTTATGCTGGTATCTTCATCTCCTTGAATTTGTGTCCCGGCCTTAATCTCAGAACAAGTATGCTTGACATGAGCACATTATGGTCAATACACACGGTCAAAGTTAACACCAAGAATAAACTGTAAATGGTAATTTCTTTTAAGCCTTGAATCATCTATATTTGGGAGTCCCTCGATTGGTTTCCCACCAGCCCATCAACAGGTCAACTCCTGTTCCACCAAAAATCAAATTATGATCTAGGGACAAGTATCTTATTTGTAGCAAAGTCAGCATCCAAATATTGCACCAAAAGCTTTTGCCCTCTACCCAGAAACCTACGACAGTGATTTTACAAGTGGACGGAGAAAGATGCCACGCATTATTTTCCTATTGAAAAAGCTGATTGCTTTCCAGTTCAGAAAACAAAATTCCCCGCAAGCGACTCCCCTGTCACCAGCCAACGGAGGTGGGCAGCCCCGCGGCAGGCGCCCGCCGTGCAGGCCACGCAGGCCACCAGCCCGGCACCCCGGCGATTGTCACGAGCCGGCAGGTAACGCTAAATTTCTCCAGGGAATGTTTTGATTTTGATCAGGCATGGAAAGAAAACGCTTTCAGATAAATAAGCATATTCAGTACAGTAAATAATGTTTCCAGATGAAAATAAATATACATATTTTCTAATATATTGTTACACTAGCGGAGCAACACACATACTATTTCTTGTATACATGGCATGAAACATAAAATTACTGTATCTGAAATTTCCAAGTGAAATTCCAGACACTTCCCGAGCACAAAATATTTTCCATGCCATTCTGTGGACATTAAGTGTTAAAAAAACTCCCAAAAAACCAACAAAAAAACCCACAAAACCAAATCTGGTCGTTTCATAGCACCCTGATTTTGACATAAAGGCTTCTATCCCTTCCCCTGTCCTGCAGTGCGCTCCTCTCGCCGTGCCTGCCGCATCGTTCCTTCCCCAGCACAGAGGGGTCAGCCCACCTCTGCCAAGAGCAGGCATGGACCGGGCGGATCAGCATGTCTATCCCACACCCCCAAATCAGAAACACAACTTCGTACGTGTACGTACAAACGCATACCCCTGTGGACAGCACTTCTCGTGAAGAGCTATTTTAAGACATTAAAGCTAAGAGGAATGTTTTTTTTTCCTTAAAACAAGTATGACTTATTTGTGCTAATGAAACATCTAAGCATGTAATAGTTGATCTCCAACAGCAAGTATCAGCTACAGTCATGGTAACAGGGCAAATGACAAATGGTAAAAGGGAATTAAATTCATGTACTGGGTAACCAGCTGATTGTATAACCTGTGTAGAAGGCTTCTGAATTCATGTTCACTGTCCTCATCAACAACGACATGAAACCTTGTCTTTGTAAAAGTGTTGTCCCTCATGGATCTTTATGGTGCTGGAAAAAAATAAAAAAATCTCAAATGCTGACTGCCACACACTTCAGGCAGAAGCACTGATTCCATCTATTTAGGGTACTCCCAAAAGGAAAGTGTGGATAATAAAAATGAGCACTGGCAACCAGACAAAAGCTGCCAATCAGTACAGACTAAGTCACTAGCTAGCACTTTCCAGCTGGGAAAGCACCACGTCCATTCCTCTCGAAAATCCTCCCCTGTGCCCAGGACTGTTATCTGCCGACAGCCAAGGGGAAGGCGAAGGGCTAACGGCGGGGCTGAACGCACGTAGTGCCCTTCAGGAACCAAACCAGGAATTTCTCAATTCACATACAACTCGGAGCAGACAGTGATTGTAGGTTTAAAAAAAAAAAAAAAAAAAATGTTTACACTCTGTTTTTCCCCAAACAGGCTTTGAAATGCCAGCCAGTTTTGTTTTACCCTGTTATGGAGAAACATAAATGCCAACTCATAACACATATTAGGAAATTAGTATGGCTGAGAAAAAGGATATAATAGACACAATGATTTTCTTTTCCGAAGTCAATTACTCTAGCTCCCAAGCCTGAATTAAGCAGCTGCAAATGTTCAGAAAGCAGCTGCTCCCCATAACCCCCTCTGCACGCCTGCCGACTCTGCCAGCATGCAGCACCGGGGCCGCAGCCCTGAACTCCAGTGCAGACCAGTAACCCCAGGGTGGCCTGGCTTTCCGAGGTCACTCTGAGCATCATCTAGTCACCCAGGACCACACGATGCCCGTGTCCTCCACAAGTACGTCAGTAGTTTTATTTTTTGCAAAGCGCTACACAATCCCAGTGCGTAGGTAGGAGGAAAGCGAGAGACCTGGGCTCCCTCAGGCACCTCCCACATTGCCAGCTTGCTGGAGAGCTTGGAGTTGCTGTCCGTTAAGGCTCACACGAAGAACCGCTGGCTACCAACATTTCCTGACACCGTCGCTCTACAATAGTTTTACAAACAGCACCGCTGCATGAAGAAATGCGCCCCTCCTGCTACCATGTGGGACCTGACGAACGTGCAGACCCAGAAGACACTGTGAGCCCACGGCCCAGAGCTACCGCCATCTGGGAAACCCCTTGCACAAGGAAATGAACCCCAGCACGGAGCCGCAGTCCCACTTCTGCTACCTCAGACGTGCCTGAACAACCACAGAAGATGCATGTATTCAAGATGCCTGACCAATAAACAGTAAACAATCAACAGTAAAAATCAGTAGCCCGTAAACAATAAGTCTATAAATTTATTTAGCATTCTGTTCCAAATAACTCAATAAATACAAACCTTTTAACAGATAAAGGGAAGCCAGTAGCGTGGTGACTGCTTTTAATCAGAACAAACCATCTTACTTTCTAAAACTCTTAAACTCTGAACATTAATCAGTGTTTATTGCTTGGAGACTGCAAGTCCCCTTACTACTGCACAGAGCCCAAAGACTGTATGTCCCACGCCATGCTCAGAGAGAGGGCATTTCATCAGCTAGATTATTTTGTCAAATCAAGGCAGAGCCTGCCACGTGGCGCCTGTTCTACGCCCAGTGAAATTAGCAGTGACTGGAATAACCCATGGCTGGAAATTTAAACTGTTTATAACCTTTGTGTAAACTTCTAGAGCCAGTCATTGAGCAGTGCAGCATTCACTGCGGTTTCCATTATGGCAAGGAAGCAGACGACGCTCTGCCCTCGGGTGTTGGAGGCATCGGGCGATGCAGAGCAATCGCTTCTACAGCCACCGGTCTTCGCAGGGTGTGCAGAGGGGGAGCGGAGGGTGGCTGTGGCTGAACAGAGCATTCACCCACTCCAGATTCAGACAGGATAACGTGTGCTTCCTTCTTAGCACCCCCAAATCTGAGTTTAACCACTTCTTTTTCTGTTGGGGTAGAATGGGAGGAAGCAGAAGTATGTGTGTGTAAAAGGGAAGAGGGGAGGAGGCCGAGAACAGCGCAGTGTGCCGAGATCTCCAAACACTTCTCTTCTACAGCTATGACGGGAGCAGGCATACTCACCTACCAAGGAGAAAAAATGAATGAACACAGCTTCTCTAGCGAGACCCCACTAACACGGAGAGGTGGGCTGCTAGTGGCACACACAGGGTGAGGCTCCATCGCCCAGCGTAACGTGGCCACAAAAGCCCTGCAGCTCAAGCTCCAATTCACCTTCTAGGAAGACATCCTGCTTCACTGTGAAGACTGCAAGTAATGGAGATTCCTCCCTGAAGACATGGAGGTTGTTTGAACCTTTAACTATCTGTGCCACTTATGACGAAGAAGGAAAAAAAGGCAGCCGAGGACTTCATCCACCCTTTGCAGCTCCTGCTTCCAGCTGCACCTGTCCCTCCTTCCACAAGGCTGAAAGGCCGCACACCTCTGTAATGCTGGTTTTTGCAAGCAGATACGTAAGGTTCCCAGGTAATCAAGTCACATTTAACCTTCCTTTGGATTAATTAGGTAAAGTAGGCTGAAAGCAGGTTCACTGATGATGAAGACACAGGATCTTTTCCCTCACTTGGCTGTTCCTTCCCTACCCCACCTCTGGCTGTTGCTACTGAACCCTTCACCTGCTATGTGAAGGTAAACAAGGTCCATTGCTTAAGGTTTGGGGCTCTGAAGAAGCCGTGCATTCTCCCAAAGACTTCCAGTGTGACGCATGCTAAAGTGGGAAGGGCCAAACCCACGAGACTCTGCGGCTGAAGCATCGCAGTCCTCACCCACACCAGCACCCCCGGGTACAGCCTCCTGGCATAACCAGCACAGAGGACACCGTGCAGATGTGCCAGCTGGAGCACATCTGTCAGCCGCGGCTCAGCGCTGCCAAAGCGAAGCTCTGCTCCTCAGGCAGGAGCACCATCCCACCAGGCAGGGTTCATTTCAGCCTCGCCAGGCAAGGCTTTCTAGAAACCCACCCGCAGAGAAACAGCCTAACACTCCTCGCAACTTACGGGCAGCAAAACAAGAGACTGGCACGCTGTCTTCCAGAGAGAGCTTGCATAAATCAAAACTTCATTATGCCACATTTTGAATGTTAGATTTTCTACAAGATGGTGAAGTGCACAGATATAGAACCTGGTTTGCATTGGTAATTGAAATCAATTAGCATAATCCTCCCCGAGTCCTGCAATCACTATTTTTTAGACTGAACCCTTCTTGATGGTTTTAAAAAAAATATTTTCTTTTTCCATAAGGACAATTATTAGACTTAAAAACAATACCCACCCTTGAAAGAAAGCTGGAGCCACAACTGAGTATGCACCTGCTACCACATCATCATAATGCAGCAGTAAAATATTCCCTTTTTCAACTCTCAACACTTTTTGTTAATTTTATAAATGCCGTGATGGATCATCACAAAAGCCCTTTTTGAAGTAAGCGTGTTTAATCTTTCAAAGAGATTGATTCGAAATTGACCCAGTTTCAAGTGAATAAAAATTGTAAGAGTTTCAAATTGATTCAATTTCGAGTCTACTCAAATCACATGTTTTACATCTAACCTTTGGATCCAAGAGAGAAATATTTCCATTTTTCTTCAAAGAGTGGGGCCACTCAAAGGAACTAATACTTCTCTTTTCAAAGTTTCTGCAGTACAGCGTAGTACTTACGCCAAAGCAACACAGAAGTCTTGCTTCCTGAAGTACAGCACTGCAATTTTTTTTTTTTTTTTTTTAACTTTTAGAACATATGTTTT
>Ga0065711_1002025_pt1 | contig 42295 bp, 29 predicted proteins | sample Hoacrofraction12_FD_59098 | JGI IMG/M metagenome (GOLD analysis project Ga0065711, IMG submission 59098) | Hoatzin crop microbial communities from Cojedes, Venezuela - Epithelial fraction 12 v2 (version 2) | ecosystem: Host-associated > Birds > Digestive system > Esophagus > Crop | place...
CATCCTCCGTCACCAGGACACCCGCCTCATTCAGCAGCGGCCCCACGTTGTCCCTAGCCTTCCTTTTGCTGCTGATGTAGTTGAAGAAGCCCTTCTTGTTGTTTTTGACATACCTTCATCACAACAACAATCAGGTGGATGTGCCTCACGTTTGCTTCTGGGCCTTCAATAATTCCCTGAGTTGTAATCATTAAAACTCCCTCATCTCCCTTTCCAAAAGTGGCAGAGACTACAGCTGTGAAAAGCTGCAACCAAGCCACAGAGATAACATCTCCCATCATGACCACCTTCAAAGCAGTTGTCCTTGCTGGTCTAGGAGCTATTTGGTGGGCCTACAGCTCTGTTATATGAGATCTTCAGCAAAAGCAGATTCTGCTTTTTGTTGAAGTTACAATAATGACCTGTGTACACTTAATGCAACTCTACCAGATACAGAAGTCTTGCCATAAGATGACCTTGTCTTGGCACATCCTTCCTTTGCTTTTCCTTCTTTCCTCCTCCTCTGCCCCATCGCTTGTTAGCTCCTGTGCATGCAGGGACTGTAGGGCACTATGCAGAGGAGACAGCTACGGGCACACCATACAACCTCTTCTGGGGTTCCTAGCAGAACATTTTCCTCTCCTTGAGGCCAGTAACCCTTGTGTCTCCCACAGCTATGCCATCGGCCCTGCTGTTCCAGATCAACAAAAGATGCCAGCCCATCCATAGTATCTGGGATGAAATCCTATGCTGAAAACTTCAACAGAAGATGTTACTTCAACTTCTGTAGGAACAAGGATTCACTCTGTCTCAGCCTTCAAGTCCTTGTGAGCTTAATTCCACATGTGTTTTACTTGTATGTATTAGCTTAGTTTGGTATCTCTGAGGTCACGCCAATTCTCTGCCTATCTTATTAAAAAAGCACCTCAGGAAAAATTACTGTGCATTCTAAAGAACTACATTTTCAAAGTATTTTACAGGTGACCTTTGAGAGTCTTCTTTGATATTGAAAGAATTCCTCCCAAAATCCAAGAACAATGCAAACCGTACACTGTACAGCCACTACTTTATCTTTGCCATGTATTTCACTCTCTTTGTTTTCCTCCATTGCCCAAAACAAATCTCACAGTTAAGACTTTTGTTGTTACCTGTTTCCCACTTCTGGCATGTACAGTATCTAATTTGTTGGTTGGTTTGAATAATTTACAGATCTACACAGCCAGGATCTAAGAGTGAGGTGTTTATGTAAGGTCGCAGGCAGGAAAGAAGGTGAGACGTCCTCTTTGATCCAACCACCTTTCTGTCTGGTGACTCATTGCCACGACTCTTTTCCTCATTTGATTTCTTAAATTCTGTGCAAGGTTCAAAGCGGTGACAATCTTTTCAAAGCAGGGAGTCAGGAGGCTCAGAGGTTTTGAAACTGTGTAAATATCTGTGTAGACATCATCAATATTTAGCAACCTAAAAACTCAGAACAAGCAGGTTTTAGACAAAAGCTAATGCTGTGACAATGGAGAAAAAAAGGAAGCAAATCTTCTCTGTTGTTACTACCAGCACTCCTGAACCCAGCACCCACTCCCTGCCACAGCACTGCAGCATCGCTCAAACAGCAGAAGAGGAACATAAAACTCTCATTCATTTATTTTCAAGGAGGCTGGAAAGCTCAGAGCAGACACAAGGCAAAAAGAAGACTCCCAAAAGGGTCTTGGGGCATAACCTCATCTGAGCCACCTTCTGTCAGTGTGCCCTTGTCCTGACTTGGCCCCACCGTCCCTCTGGTCCCCCCAGCTGTAGGCTGTCGGGCTGTACGTACACACGAACAGGCAAATACAACCAATTTCTGCAAAAAAGGTGCAACAGGCACTTAGACAACACAAGATGTAAAACCTCCCTTTCTGTCTCCTCACATCTGGGGTTGAAGTGCAAGGTTGCAGGCTTAAACGCACCCACCTTTTCCCATCCTCTGGTATGGCTTGCCGGAGCGGTGGATGCCGGGCGGGGAGGAGGGCGGCCGAGGGCCCTGCTGCAATGCCGGGTGGCCGTGGTGCCCAGAGAACCCCTGCACTGTCGCCATGCCACCACACGCTGCCCTGCAGCTGCAAGCCCCTGCAACCATCTGCTTCTTGCAGGGATGTTTGCATTCACCAGCTGCTTGCAGGGAATGGGGAGGGTGTCTGCGGCAGGATCTGCACCTCCGCTGCAGGGTAGCGTGCTGCCGGCTGCTCGAGCCGGACTTTCAGCCTTTCCCTGCCTGTGTTTTCCTTGCTGTCATCCTGGGTACGCCCCAGGCAGCCATCTCTGTGGCAGCCCTGACTGTCCCACTGCTGCTGTCAGTAGTGCACATTCCTTGGCCCTGGTAAGTACCCCTGCATTTTTCCCTTGGCCCAGCTGAAGGACTCAGCCGTGACACCTTTGTTCACAGTGAGCAGTGCCACTGAACTCAATGAGCGGAGAAAAGAAGTGTGGGGACTGGCACAGGGAGGGCACCATGAACAAATTCATGATTTGATGTGGGCTCTGTCGAAGTAAGATTGCTGCCTGGTATTTATCAATGCGCTAATAGGTTGGATTGACCTTCACAGTGCAATAATATATCTCCAGAAAGTGACAAAAACCTTCAGATATTGCATGTAATTCATACCAGCACTGTACTCCTCACTGTGTCTGCTATACATATTTGTAATTAAAGCATGGGTGTTATTAGGAAGGCGATCTGTCTCTAAAAGTATTTCAAGAAGAGACAATAAAGAATACACAGACAAATAAGTATATTTATCTATGAGCAAAGTCCTAGGAATTAAAATGAGGCTCAAGTCATAATCCTTCATCAAGGCAAGCGCCCATCCAACGTGCACAGGGAAGGTTTGCGGTCCCAAAGTGAGGTGTATTCCTCTTCAGGACACAACATCAAATCTTCAACTGCACTCTGCTCCTAAAAGTAGAAGACAGTGATTCATCTTCTGCTGGGGAAAGTAGTCTAAGTCTTAGAAAGGGTGGTTTTTATTCTACTAGTCTAGAACAGACTCAAAAGTCATTGCTCTGATGAGTGAGTGACCCAGAGCTGACTCTGGGCTGGCAGATACCCACATCTCAAAAGTAAAGCTCCACCTTTCATCAGGCTACTTTTAAACAGCCTGTAGGATCAAGGCACATGCAGTGCAAAGCTTCCCTGTGGCAGCAAAGTGCTGGAGACAATAAATAGCTGCCAGCCCTGCACCGTGGTTGGGCAGAGGACCTGAGCTGGCCAGGGCAATGCTGAGCATGGAGAAAAGGGCTCCTTGTCCCTCCTGCTCCCCCAGCCAAGGTTCAGCAAGGCTCCTCCCTGGCTCTCTGCCTACCCTGACCCACCTCCACTGTCTGTCTCTCCCCTGGCAGCTGGTTCTGGCCCCTGGGGCAGCAAAACTCTCTTCTTGATGCTACTGCAATACCTTGAGGTGGCTTTTTCCCCAGAGCTTTCCTGTGTTCGGACTAATCAAACCCTACCCAAATAGTGTGACCAGATGGTATTACACAATGTAAATAAAACCTCCCCACTGGGAGGTTAAACGCTCAACTCTCACGTCCTCCTAGGGCTTTCCTGCAAAGGCCGTGCAGGCCAGCGCTGCTCCGAGGCTGAGCAGCACTGCTGGTGCCCTGGGATCAGGTTGTTCCTGCTCGCAGCTTGCGATGAAATCCAAAAGCAGCCTCACTTCACTGCGGCTGAGCCTCTGTTTTCTCCAGGAAAGTTTTGCAACAATAGGTATAACATGATCTACGATTGCATTAAAATAAAAAAGAATCTAAATGTTCCACTATTACACAGGTCATCATCTTTCCTTACAGCACAGTGTTCATCCAAAGTTCCTCCTCCTCCTGGGCTACCGAGAGCAATTATTAACGTGGCAGTCCCTGAGGACAATCAGATCCCACGCTACAGCACTTCTTCAGCCTCCGTATGACAAGTCAAGTACTCAAGCATGAAGGAAATCTGTACTAGTACATGGCCTCATCTTTTTCTGACTTTGGCTATACAAAGAATAAGCAACCCTTTCACTGACGACGACATGCCATTTGTTTAGCCAACCCATTCATTCTCCCCTGCACTATTACCAAAAAAATGTAATCACTGTTTACAACCTTAGAAAACATCAACATGTAACTACACCATGACCTCTTTCTCTCTTAGAAGAACTACATTTACATGAGTTGATTCTACCTTCTTTGGCAAACTGTGAAAGACCCCGGAAATTTTATGTAAATTCACACACTTTAGCAAAAAAATCACAATCCTTGAAGAGTTAGAAAGCAAAAATAAACAGAAGTTCATAACATATTCACTGGACCCATATGAATCACTTGGGTCTTGTACACTTTTAAATATATTTGTGAAAATAATAGAGAAATAGTGAACACTGCATCTACACAAAAATATGGACTCAGTGAGGTAAAATGGTCTGGCAGAAGGAGTCATTTTACACAGTAAAATAAAAAAATTTGCTTTTTTTTTTTAAATTGAGAATTTTTGACAATACCATTGCTGTTGGATACAGTCTGTGACCAGCAACACAGCTTTCGCCAGCACCACTAGCCAAGGGCCTGAATGGCTTCTGGATTTTTATTGGTTTTGTCATAATTAAAGTAAATTTGTAGGACCGAGTAAGGTAAACTAAAAAACGGTGAAAATATGGCATATTACTGAAGTGGAACACTGACACTGAATTGAAATTGCGTCCAAAATGTCTCATCAAGTAATAGGCAATTCATCATATCAAAATTCCCTGAACTGAAAATATTAGTAATTAGGCAAACGCTGTTAGCGCACCATAGCAGAAAGGATATTGGTTTTATAAACACTAGCTCAGCTTATCCTAACAATAATGCCAGTAGCTATATTTAGTACTGCTTCTAACGTGTTTAAATTTCAGGGCTTGCTTTACAGGGAGAAGCTGGCTCTTCAGTCAGAGGTTATCCTCTATAATATATCTTTCCCAGTTACGGCGTGTTTAAGTTATTCTCAAATGGTGTACCTCAGGCCTACTGAGCTTCCATCAATGGATACTTAAGATAATATCACGTCTTATTTTTCTTTTATTATCTCTTTAAGCTTGAATGAACCATACTTGGAACAAATTTTGGTTAGGACACCACTGGCTTTGGGTAATTTCCACCCACAAGCAGAACCTGCGGTGCGCCTCCTGAGCTGTCACAGGCTCGTCTAGCAGACAGTGAGTGGCTGGAGAACGCAAGAAGTCAATGTATTCCAGAAAAAATACAACCGAAATGCTTCTTTCTGAGACAGCTGAGGCTGTGCTGCAGGTAAGGGGGAGCCAGACACCCATGGGGTAAATCACCACAGCTCCCCTGCAATCTTTGATGGGACGGTGCCAGTGGAAGGTCTGGCCCTGTGTCACTGCAGGTGAGAAACTGCTAAAATCCAGGACACGCTCTTCCTCCAGCGTTTAGCCTTAGACACAACCCAGCCAAAATAGGTCCCACAATTCCATCTTCAAATGTGTTTGACTTCCACTTTGTACTTCTTTGTGCAACCTTACAGGTGGAGCTGAAAGCCATAATCTGAAGTGACACCTACACTGCTCAGAATTCTATCCATCTCACTTCTGGTTTTCATTTAATGAAGAAAACTCCAGACAAAACAGCTCGAATGGAGAATAAAGCTGTTCCCAAGTTAAAAAAAAGAGTGACTGAACTGTAGGGATGGGTTAAAAACCAAACACAGCTTTTTATAAAGGAGGCAAAGAGGTGTAAGACTTCAGAAAATCTTCAGGTGTGATTTGACCAATATTGCACTCCCAAACCTCAACATAACTTTATTTGCTTTTTTTATCTCCGCTGATATACAGTAGAACAGGCTTTTTTCTTTTCCAGCTGTTTCTCAGGCTTTCTTACATTGTCATTTACAAGTACTGTAGTTGAGGCAGCTGTTCCAAATTCACTTTCTGCTCCTTTCTAATCCAACTATGGATACGGTTTTCAATCTGTGTTGGTTTTATAACAGTGTCAAACGTTTAAACGTTTTCAGACCCCACAGAGCAACAATCCAAGCTCCACAAATTCAATAGGCATTGAAAATATACTGAAAAGGTTATGGTTCTATCACCCTTGATGTGCCCTGAGGACACTGGCAACATCCACCACATCAATCTAAGTTTTCTAAAGAGAGTTGCCCCTATCCCCAGCAAGAACTTGTGTTTAGGGCATGGACAGTGTATACACTTAACAGAATACAAAATGAAAACTCCAATGGTCATGTACTTCTGTTCATCACAACACACCCTACATGGAAACGGGGAAAAAAATCAACAAAACAATTTGGAAGATCATAATTTAAAGTAACTTTTCCTACTACTGCCTTTCTTGGCAGTCAGCCAACCCCCTCAACTTCTCAATCTTAACATCAGAAACAACATTCTTGCAGACCAAAATACAGCACCATGTCAGAGATCCCTAAACCCAAAATTTGTCAACATGTCACCAGTATGATGCAGCCCCATTCAGTAACTGCTTCCCACAGAAGAAACATCACAGTCTGGGCATCCTACAGCCCCAGATTTGCTATCCTCTACTCAATGCACTGGATACTCTCCCAAAAATGAGCCGCTTTACATCGGAATGAGGACACTTCAGATAATCAACAGAGGACAGAGATAGTCAGTTGTCAGTGGGAAATCTGTTTCCACAGAATAGCCACTCCATCTCTGACTTCTAGCCTTTGTCCCCAAGGAATTCTTAAAAATACCTTCCAAAGATGAGTCTGGAAACTGAAATTCATAACTCAAGTGGACACTTAAATTTATGGACTCAAAGGGGAAGGTGGCTACGTGGCACATGACAATTTTTCTCACTCCCAGCTAGATCCTTGCTATTTCATAGCTGATTATTACTTTTCTTTCTTTGTCCTGGAAGAACTAATGCCTTTTTCACCTCTCCCTTTTCTAGCATCCATCTCTAGTCCTCAAGTACTGAGGACTTTTTTCTTTTAAATTATCTAATTATTAACATAATAAACTTAAGCTCAAAGTACTTTAAATACTGTTTAAAGTTTGTGACATCTATATCAGACCTGAGGAAGACCTCATGTGTCTGAAACTTTGCTATTTTTTTTCCCCAACTCTGTCAGATAGTCTAATAAACTATACTACCTTTCCCTGTAAATATTTTGCCTTTTCATATCCTCATACCACCCTGGTTATAAGAACACAGCTACACAAATATTTCAGCTTACAAAACAACCAGATCACATTTCCAAAACAATATTCACTTAGATTTTAAGAAACACCAATGATTTTTAGCATCTGCATTTACAAAACATAGAATCAAGCAAATGAGACCCATTTTAGATGTGCTTGCATCTGGTAAAGCCTAGGGAATTCATGCTATGACTGTTTAAAGTTGGGAACCTATAAAACCTCTGTGCAGGCAGCAGTAACTCTTCAAAGCTGGATCTGTGTTACAGCAGTCTACTTATATGAAGCAAAACATGCAGTTCCTGGGTGAAGTTAAAGATAAGAGCACTTTGTTTCCATGCAAACACCAGGAAAGTCTTACAGGTGACAGGACTACAAGCTCTAAGACTACTCACTGCCTCCCCAGTCCGAGTTGTGACGTGCCACACATCACCCCCCTTTCAGTTTCATCTTGGAATCTTAGGGTTTCACACTACTAAAGCGGGACCTGTGTTTGGAGATGCTGCATAAAAGCATTTCAGCACAACCCAGACCCTAAGCACATTTTAGATATTTCAGAAAATAATGTGGCTGGTGGTTTCTTAACCCCTAACAGTTTAACCTGCCCCATGCAGAGCTACCAGCCTCCCTAGGGATGCAACCAGTGCCCTCCTAGTGCCTCACTATGAAACACCCATAAGCCAGCTGAGAAGCAGTGGCTGTGGGAAAATACCCATGGAGGAGTCCAGCTGGGACAGGTCCTTGTGGCTATAGGCTTGGTGACCTGCATCCTTTCATGAGCCCTGGTGCCTGCACAGTTCTTCGGCTTCCCTCATCTGAAATCTCCAAGGGTTATTTTTGCTTTTATGCTGCTCTCATCACTGCCAGGGGCTCAGCGCATCCTGCACAGGCACCGCTGGATGGAGCAGGTACCACCCAAGTGCCTCCCGAAAAACTTGTGCTCTTTTGTGATGTAAGTGGGATGACATAGTCAGAGGATATTTCCAAGATTTTCCTTTTTGCCTTTGAATTGCGTTTCTTGCCTCAGCCTGCCAGACCTCTGACTGAATAGCATTTGATAGCTTACAGGACACAATGGGAGAACTTGTCATTTCCGAAGTTTCGAGAGTGGAGAAGGGGAGGGAGAGGGAGCTGCCTGCAGAGCCCCGAGGAGCGCCAATGACCCGGGGAAACTCTGGCAGTTGTTGATACCAGGCAGAAACATTGGTATAAAACTAAGCAATGTAGCTAGGGCTGTAAATAAATAAAACGTGTAATTTTTCTTTCTGGGTTGAATCACTTAGGTGTTTGAGATTGGAAGGTACATTCTTACTCCATCATTTTTCATACTGCATCTGTATCATCTTTCACACCAAGTGAAAACAGACAATGGAGAATGAGAAAGGTTTTACAAAATGATGTTGGCATTGCAGCTTATAAGTCCAATAATTAACTGTTGCTCATTTGGTTGAAAATAATGTTATTTTCTGTCTTAGCTTTGACAATTATTGTTCCTCACTGTAACACAATTCTTTCTATTTAGTGTCTTTGTAACCTTGTGTGAGAAGACTCTATTTACATTGGGTTTTCTATATGTCGAAATACCCTAGTCATTTTCTGAAATGACTTCCTTAACACACGACAGTGATTGAACAGATTTGTGTGCTTTCCTGCGGCACTGTGCACACTGGGTGTGCTCAGGGGAGATCTCTGCTAGTGGCTGCCTCAGGGAATTCTGTCAAGGACATGCATTTTTAATCAAACATTCTTCTTATATAAGCAATGCAATTAGAAAAAAATACACAATTATTTCCGATATTGGTACACTGCTGAGAAAGCCTCATTTAGTTTTCTGAATTTAATATAACTCAAGAAAATACCACAAGTTTACCACAGCAAATCCCTAGCTCTGACCGTTCAATATTTAAAGAGCAAATTCCGTCTTCTCAGTTACTGCCAGGCTCTGAAAACCTCTTGAAAACTCACTGTCCAGGACTAGCTGTGTTATGTGGGCATAAGTCTGGCATGCCATAGTATTATTCAGAAATGTTTCCACCTTGCATAGCCATTCTTGTACATTTTATATGTGGGACTTAAAAGGACTGTTTGTTATATTACCACTATTCTTCTGGTTTACCATTTCACTTTATTGTACTTTTGCCTAGAAAAAAACCACTGTGGCAATATGTAGATGTTTGTAGTGAGCTCACGCTCACCTGCAGCATCCAGGAGCATCAACTTAATCTGACAGAGATTTTGAAACCTGGGAAGCACAAGACTTATTCAAGCCACATATATTGGCAACGCTTACCAATGTAGGCACCAGTTGCCAGAGCAGTGCAGAATCTGTCCCACTGGACAGATCTGCTTGAAGATTTTAACGCATTTACTTAATTATCAATTCCAAATTAATCTCTTCTTGCAACTAAGCATACATGGACTAGTGAATCCAAAGCCATGAACAAGAGAGGGAGTAATTGCCTAGCTCCTCAGATTGCCATTGGTTCAACAATTCACTTATTTTTCAGTCAAATGCAATCCTTACAAAGTAGAGGAAAAACAATGCACACTAGGTTAAATAAAATTCTCTGAAATTTAAATATGTTTCAGTCCATCAGAAAATGGTATTTCATGTTTTCAGGCTTTTGATCTCTTACAGTGAAATCCAGTTTAGGACCCATCATACCGTTATGCATATATCAACTGCTTGACTAAACTAAAACAGCAGAATCATTTTGAGTATACTTAACTAAGGCTTCCAGAAATTAAAGACAATTTATATTTGATATAAATAAATCTACCAGTGATGTTCGTGGCTCAGATAAACTATTCAAGATCCTTCTTTCCTAATCATCTTTCCTGAAATAACCCTTCAGCTAGTGGCTTGTGATGTGATTCAGGGGAAGAATGTCAGAAGCAATTTCGTAAACACTTGGTGACAGAGCAGAAGGTAAGACTGAAAGATTACACCGTCACAGAGCACCGTTATGCAGAAGTTAATAAGGTGCATCTACCACTTCACTTAATATTAGTAACAGCCTGCGGACATTACTAGAGATTATGAGTCACTAACTGTTCAATAAACTTCATATAACCCATTCGATTTTCACAGCCCTACCTACAGTCCAGAACAGAATTTGGAGATTATATGCTGTTCTTATGGATTTTTGATTTTGTGTTGACACAAGGAATTTGCTTTAAATGAGGCTAAGGTGAGAAGCAGTCAGGGAGCATTACAAATACAGCAAACATAGATCATGCCCTCATGCATTCCCCAAGGATGCACACAGCTAGGTTGGAAGCTGGGAGGATGCACATAGAACCAGTAAGGACACACAAGCAAGCCATGATGCCAGCTACTCGGATGGATCACAGAAATATCCCATGCTGCAAGTTATGCCAAACCAGAAAAAAAGTGGCAAATGGTACCAATGAGCATGCCGACTGCTCGGCTCTGAAGGAAATACGTCGTTGCCACCGGTATGAAAGGGAGATGTCAGGAGTCATCATGAAACTTAAGAAAAATTTGGAGTTCTGTCGATCTCTGTCAAACCAGACTGACAGAGACCGCTCCTTTGGATGCTGATGTCCCAGGCCACCCATAGCAGCTCTTTCCAAAGTTATGCAAAACAAGGAGAGGGGAAGGATGATAACACCAGAGTACACTAACCTATTACACATGCATATAGGTATCATTATTCTCACAGTCAAAGAGAACAGTGGTTATTATGGGCTAAAATCTCTCCTTCGCAACTTGGTGTATTGTACTTCTGACAGTGACACGGCCTTCCAAACCGGCGTTCAATAAAACCCACAGCAGAGGCTTGCAAAGCCACCTTGTACTGATGTGGCTCATGCCCTTTGATCATACGTTGAACAGGATTTCAGTGTCCACACAGAACTAAAATTACAGTTGCCCTTGCGACTCTGGTGTCCGTCTCACACACGTTAGTTGTGTTCCCCTTTTCCCTGTACCCGTGATTTTTGCCCCCCATGATTTTTTCCGATTCCTGTTTTTTCTGCTTTTAAGGAAGGTGAGCATTGCTAGATGGGTGGGCATCACCTAGGCAGGTGATACTGGAGATACGTGTGAAACTTCATATAAATTACAAACTGCTGTTATTTCAGGAGTCAGTTATTTTTGATGGATAGTGAGTTTTTATTTCCTTCCTTTCTCAAGCTGAAGACATGAATCTCAGTTTTCATAAAAAGACATGGGATCTAAAATAATTCAAATTTTTACTAGTTGTCCTTTGAATTTAAACCACAACTTCGTGTCTCTTCAGGTCTGATCCTAGCATTTCCAGAATGCCACAGCCATTTTGTTACTGTGACTCCCAGTGACTTGTAGACAGGTCATGCTGTTAACATGCGAAGTGTTACAATGAAAAATTACCGAAAGTCGCATTTCTGCATCTCTTGAGACTGTGAAAATATTCCATTTGGGGCTTGAGGTTGAGAAACCATAAACCTGCATGATTTTTAATACAGTTGCTGAAAATTGTACCAAATATAAAATAGATCACAGGCTAAATTATCGAGATTTTTATTGTTCCCTCCCCATCAGGCTATGAGTCATAATTTCCAAAGACAATATGCACATCCCTAAGGGGTGACATTAATTCTTCTGAAGGAAAATCCACGAGTGTCCACTGAGTTATGAAAATATATTGAGCAGCTGAGATGTAGTCCTGCAAATTATGAAGGGTAAATAGGTATAGAGGTCAATTCTGTAGTTTCTCTGTAATAGTTACTCTGAATTGCATGAGACCATTACTCTAAACTAAATTCCTACAATGTCAGCTGTGAACCATTCAAACACTGCAAAAGGAATGTGCTTATATAAATAACTACACTTTGAAAAATTAATGCAATTTTAAAGATGGAAATCTTAACCAGCAAACAAGCCACTAAAGTCAAAATTAAGGTTTCCACAGCAACCTGAGCTACCTTTTTGTTCCATACCACTGAGGGAGGGGAGTCCTTCTGGAAGAAGGATGCAGCAAGGCAGAGACTGAAACCCCAGACAGCAGGGAGATGAGAGTGGTGCCCCGTGCTTGAGCCCCCAACACCCTGGCATAGATTACTAGATCTGTGACATACAGACATGTAAAAATTAGAAGCTTCACATAAATATTATGGCATACTAAATAATTTAAGATGAGAGATTTAATTTATCATAGGTTTTTTGCCTGTTCCTTTCCATTCTTTCACTTCAGAGCAGTAATTCTTCTGGTTAAAAGATGAACTGCTTTAGCGGTTTAATTAAAGCAAGGACAGGTTTATAGTTTTAATACCATGTGAAGTCTGCTAGTGAATATCTCTATGTATTATACCACTGGGTCCACTTTCCTTTCACTGTTTAAAATGAAAAAATATTTTTATTTGAAAAAACAGGTAAATGTTAAATTTTTCAAAAGTTAATACACTTCAGCTTCTTTCTGCTCGCAGTTTCTTTAGAAGGGTGTCATCAATAAACTCTCATTCCCTCTGTTGTTACCAGTAAAGGATCTGTGGAGTTTTCCCTGCAAAACACCAGCAAGCTGGAGCTTTGTAATCAGCAATAACAAAACTCAACCTAAATCTCCAGGGAAAAACAAGCCCTAAAGATCAGCAGAGTAACACAGGAGGCCTGTGAGAAGTGAGAATGACTGGATGCATCATCCCTAGTCTTTGGGAAGAAATACTGGTTTCTGTTGCCTTTGACTTTTTCTTCTGAAATGCCTTACAGGACATCAGTCATCATGGGAATATAATACTGTGTTGCTCTGAAAATAGTGAAAATAAAGTTAAGAAAAAATATGAGATTCATTCTAGTTTTCAGCAGTAGGTTAAAAGGATTGCTGCTTTTTTGAAGCGTTTATTCTGTGTGCTCCAAAACACAGCTAGATTAAAAATACAGTATCAGGGACAAGTCAATTATTTACTATGCAATCTTGAACAAATCTCTTAAAAAATTTTTGAGCACGGAAATAACTCATGTGTGACAAAATCAAACTGGGATCTCCAAGATGTACAGCTATGAAATGTATGACAAGAGAAATGACATTTCCCAAGTAGGCATTTCAAACCCATCAGGTTTTAGAGTACTCACTACTAGGAAAAGGTGTTCTTTTAACAGCTGTGGTTTTTTCAGCTCTCAAATGTTTCATTATGCTCTGAGATCCCTTATCTATCTTCCATGGGGAGAAAACTATCCCAGTTCAACACATGGGACCCTTGGTAGGGTACTCACTATACTGCACTCACACTGCAACAGCTAGGCATTGAAAGCCTACTCGTCCCAGAAGCCACATGTAAATTACACCCAGAAATTGAACCGGGTCCCCCGTGAGCTGTTCTTCTGAGCTGAAAACCAGGGAGAGAAACAGAGAAAAGCAATCTGGGTTGAACCACAGAGCAAGGCTAGCACAATGTGTGCTATAGGGGGTCTGTGTATCCAGGCAGCAGATACAGCCGGTTACAACGCAGGCAGGCCCTCTTCGATCCCCAAAACGAGAGAGTGAAGCTGTCCTGCTCAAAGCCCAGTGCAGTCTGGGGAGGAAAACACATTTCCTCAACAGTTATTTTCTTTTCATCACTGTAGTCATTTGAAGCTCTCCAGAGGATGTGGTGCTAGCATAACTCCCACACATCTTGGATTGATGGGCAAGAGGTTATGAGACACTGCTGTAGCCTAATTGCGTGTGTCTAGGCATGGTTATATCCACACCAGGGTGCAGTCTGTCAGAGGGAGGGTCATCTCTCTCCCCAGTGGCCCCCCCACTAAAAAACTGTATATATAGGCCAAGATGGCAGTGATGCTGGGGCTGAGCAGACACCTTCTATTGAAAATCCTGATTTTCAAAAATCTATCACTTAAATAAGCTTTAATAACTTGGAATATTTTTTCCCTCCACTTTATTAGATTTCTTTGTTTAGTTTAAGCTGAAGGTGTTCAGTGTTTTTCTTTATCTCAGCAGTGCTGCCTTCCCCCAGCCCACAGGCTGGATTATGCTTGGTGAATAAATCCAGGCCGGGCAGCGAGAAACAGCTCTGTGCAGCACGTTGTTCTGTGCAGACCCCCAGTGCTTTGCTGCAGATGCCAGAAAACACATTTCTACTGGTAGCCAGCAGGATGAGAGGGTTGACCAAGGCGATGGGGAGGCTGGCAGTCAACGTGGCAGGGGATTGAAGGATGAGAAAGGAGAAAAATTTTACAGTCAACGCAACTCAGTGCCACTCTGGAGAGCAACCTGGTCTCCAAGATCAAATTTCTGGGGGGGAGGGGTAGATCACCTAAATGATATGTTTTACAATTCGCACATTCCTCCTCCTCTGACCATCTGACCTTCTCATGTAATTTCTGGAAGGGAAATTCTGCTCAGTCTCTGCAAAGGGGTCAGTGAGAAATGTCCTTCCAGCAAATAATGAGAAGATCGGTCGTAAAAAGAATTTCTCCTGCATTTGTGTTTGGAGCTGACTACAGCTATTCATTATGTATCCGTAACAGGGTTGGAGAGCAGACAGTGAAGGAGGACCGAGGCCATGCTTTACACAAGGAAACTGCCATAAAATGGTTAAGCACTCTTTTGCCTTTGAATCTTTAAGTTGTTTTTACTGAAGTGTTTTGATTCTTTGTGCACAGCTATACGTATTCTTATATCTATAATTTGGGTGCTGACATACAGTCACACATCTGAACAATATCAGGCACATAGTCTGCATAAAAAATGAAGAAAGATATGCATCTTTTAAACATTGCCTCTACTCCAAACTATTTTCATCTCTTGAAATGAGATTTTCATTAATAGACAGTGGCTGGATTAAATGCTGCACTCTCAATTTTTTTCTGGAGTGCCAAATATGAAGCATATTTGATGTGACAAAAATTAAACATCTTTATCAATATTTTATTAGTAGTGGAATGTGTCTTCCTCATTGCCTTTGGGCAATATTAATTTACTGTACCCTTCATAGTTAAAGGAAATCACCTGCTGTTTCATATCAATACAAAGAGGAAAACGGAAGTCTTCGAATACTCATTATCAGCTCCACTTCATAAAGGACATCTTGTTTGTTTGATTCCCTTATTAAGTTGCTCTCTTGTTTGTTACAGAGTAAAAAACCACTCAACAACAACAATAAATCTACTTAATTGTGTGAAAGGCTTTCATGTCCTTTTTGTGTGTACAGGAACTGACAAATTTTGTACCTCACAGTGTTTTTCTCATTTAAGTACATTAATATTTTCAAAGGCGACAAATAAAATCTTGATTTCAAAGCCTTATAGCTAAAATAGTAGTCTAATCTAGAAGATTTAAAAAAAAAAAAGATTGAGAGGGAGTTGCGGGGCTAAAGCAGCAGGTTACAAAATATATCTGATGTTCAAGCTCCTTTTAGTGTGGCAGCAGGAACAACACGTATTTTGTGACCTTCCTTTGCGACCAGTTCATGCAATTTGGTAGAGGATATCATTGTGGTAATTACACATGGGTTCCCTGCTGCCATAGCTAACCATGGTGTTGTGGGGCTCAGAGGAGCAGTGTTTCAGCGTGATGGATTGTTACGGAAAATTGCCCATGTTAGAAAGCACGCTGTCTGATAAAAAAGAGGCAATCATACAATTGCTTCCTTGGCCATAACTTCAGGGAAGGGGTTCACAAATACGAAACGTGTTTCAGTGACTGGAAAATGATGTTTTGCCCAATATTGTTTCACTCTGATTCTCATCAGCCACTTTGTTTTATCTGAATGCCAAATTCCCTGAAACTGATGGATTAAGATAGAAATAAATAATACTGTTTTACATGGGCAGTGCATCTTTCCCCGGTCTTTTCAGAATATCAGACACAGAATCACAGAATCACAGAATGCTTTGGGTTGCAAGGGACCTTTAGAGGTCACCTAGTCTAACCCCCCTGTCATGGGCAGGGACATCTTCAACCAGATCAGGTTGCTCAGAGCCCCGTCCAACTTGGCCTTGGATGTTTCCAGGGATGGAGCACTTAGCACCTTTCTGGGCAATTTGACCCAGTGTTTCAACATCCTCATAGTAAAAAAAATTCTTCCTTTTGTCTAGTCTAAATCTAATCTTAGCTTAAAACCGCTACCCCTTGTCCTATCACAATAGGCTCTGCTAAAAAGTTTGTCCCTGTCTTTCTTATAAGCCCTCTTTAAATACTGAAAGCTGCAATAATGTGTCCCCGCAGCCTTCTCTTCTCCAGGCTGAACAGCCCCTGCTCCCTCAGCCTTTCCTCACAGGAGAGGTGTTCCAGCCCTCACATCATTTTTGTGGCCCTCCTCTGGACCCTGACTTTCTGGACTCCTCTGACCCTGGAGGCTGGCTAAGCTTTGGTGCCTGCAGCAGAATGGGGTGCTAAACACAACTTGCCCTCTGCCGTCACCCCAGAACCGACTGCTTTCCAAGTACAGAAAGAAAGGCTTCCTAACAATGAGAAGACAGATAATTCCCTCCTATTTCCAGGTTATTACAGGTTGACATGCAGCTAAACCACTATATCAAGTGCAATTTATTTTTCTGATGCCACTTCCCTTAGAAAGACCATGATTATCCTTTCACAACTATGGACTGCATGTAGTGAGCAATATTTTTTCTCATTACTTACTTTTCATCTGTGAGTTCAGCCACTTTCAACCTTACAAAGGCGCAGCCCACTTGTAGCCATGCTTATGAAGTCTCAACATGAATCTCCACCACATTCTTTCCAGAAAAAACATATTTTTTCCATTTTTCACCAGAAATACTGGTTTGCTTTCCTATTCCAATAGCTTGAAAATGGCATGAAAGTATTGTGGTCTAGTTCAAAATCCCATTTTTGGGCCAAGATATATAAAAGAAAGGTTAAAAATGAATTAAAATTTTTATACTTTTTTTTTTAACTATAAAAATGTGTTTAGAAAAAAGAATGTATTTGCGGAAAGTAAGCAAAATCAGAGTCAACAAAATGTTTATGTTGCAAAATGGAGAACATTGCAGAAAAGGTTGCCAAGGAAATATTAACTCTGTCCTCCTGTGCAATTGGATTATGACACAATCTTTAATTACAGAGCTGCATCTTGGTTTTCCACTGCTCCTTTCAGATCCCAGTTTCAAGTGTGTGCCAGAAATTATCCTGGAGGGATGCTCACTGAGCAGTAAGTACACAGTAGCAATTCATCTCCTGCCTCACGTGGCGGTCATAATGCAGGCTGCCTACCAAATGATAGCAAACATAAAGCATTATGGAGATATCCTTTTATATGCTGCCCATCTGAAAATACTGTGCCTTGCTATACCCAGGTTCTTCAAGTCCATAGGACCACCTGTAGGCCATCAACCAAATGACGAGGACTACCTATAAACATTTCTGGAACAGCCAGAGTATTAGTTCATATCAGCACTGATGCTGGGAAGTTAACAATTTAATGTTCCAGCCCTTAAAGCTGAGCCTGAAGCCCATATCCAAAGCTGGTGGAGAAAGAAAACTATAGTGTCCAAAGCTTATGGAGAAATATCAGAAATTTGCCTTCCAGTTTTCCTCAGTTGGATTGAGCACAAATGGGTTATACAGAGCACTGTGCAGAAAGACTGCTGCACAAGCATCTGGCATTGGAAACCCTTAATCCAGTAATTCACAAAGAATTAAGAAAGCACACATATGGATACCGCAGACTGTGAATTTATAGGAGTGCTTGCATAAGAAAGAGGCAATATCTCTTTAGGGACTAGGAATCTGCACAAGAAAGACAAGGAATAGCTACAAGGGACAAGTTTAACATGTAAGTAATGTCTTTTAACTAGAGTCCAACAGAAATAATTAAATAGAAGATCAATGGCAAGAATAAACAAGTAAATATCCTGAGTAGATGTTGCATAATTTATTTGTGATATACATGAAGCCAGTCAGTGCTTTCTCTAAGAGCTCTACATGCACAGCCAATGCTTGCCCAGCCAGTAAGAACACATCTAGGAAAGTCATTAGCAGGAAGATGACAGGAAGATTTTCTAAGATTGTCAGCCAAATACGTAATTAATAATTGAGGGGCAGTCGGGTATACATATCTGATGCAGATTCATTGAATTTTAAATAATTACCAGTATAGAAGAGCTTTGCAGACAACTGGCACATATTGACTATCCCTCTCAACTTTTCTCTTCAGGACGCAACTTTCTGCAGAATAATTTCTGCATTTCTGTGTGTGCATGCGAGTTGTGTGTGTATGTGTGTACCAAATATTTAGCAGATTAGAGGTGTGTGTGCATAAATAAGCACTACAATTTGAACATTACTAGAGGACAAGTTATAACTAAAAGCCAACAGGGAAAACTACTTTGAAAAGAAGTAGCAGAATAAAAATAGAAAAATCTTCAACAAAATGGAGACTCAAATCAAGGAAAATCAAGGAAATTTGTGAAACAATACATCATATAATCATAGAAACATTAAGGTTGGAAAAGATCTCTAAGATCATGAAGTCCAACCGTCAACCCAACACCACCATGCCTGCTAAACCATGTCCTGAGGTGCCAAGTCTACATTGATTTTGAACACCTCCAGAGATGGTGACTCCAGCACTTCCCTAGGCAGCCTGTTAACTGGCTGTCTGATTGTTATGTATGGCTATTATGACCAATTAGCACAAAAATCTTCAGCCAGTATAAGTATTCATGTGCAATGAATTTTTGTTGAACGGATTCATTCTTTCCTTTGTGCATTTACTTCTCACCTGCAGTCAATGAAAATTATACCCAGAAGAAATTAGACACTATAGTATGGCTACAACTAATAACTTTAATACTAAATTAGACAGTGTAGTATTGCTACATTAAAATGGTGCAGACAAAAATACATTCTCTGTAATCAGGATTATGCCTCCTTAAAAGATGTACATCAAGAATACCCTAACCATTCTACAGAACTGTCTGTCATACAAACATATCTGCTTTACTAAGCTTGGGGCAGCTCAAAGAGCTGCCATAAGGATGGTTTGTTTTTTTTTTACTTTGGGCCTTTTAAGATATCCTGGAATATCATTTTGTGTGTCCATGACTCCACGCAGACACACACATGCCTTAGCTGGTGGCTTTGTACTGAAAATCAATGTGCAAATAACAGCATGCAATTTGGGTTATTTCTAGCTCTACATCAGATTTCGTATTTATGATCTAAATGTTGTACCACACATTTTCAGTAGCTCTTTCCTTGCTATCACAATGGTTGAGAACAACTGAGAGAGCTTTCTGCTAAGACTGTCCAGAGTAAGATCTGTTCACACTTTACCAACAAAACGAAACATGAAGACATCTGAAAGAAATTAGCAATTATGCTTTGGAGTAAAACCATGTAAGAAGCATTAGGAAGTGACACCCTGCATTCTGCCTCTTTTATACAGTGTGACTTGTAATCAAAGGGTGATGAATATGACTGGTGTGACCAGTTACCATATTTACGAATGAGAAAGAAAAGGAGAGTGAGGAAACGCGTGCTGAGGTTGTGGGAAAGATCTCCATCTCTGTTGTTTTAAAAAGAACCAGAGCTAAGTGAGATCGCTGGTTGTGTGCTTTATGAAGGCTTCTTGGTGTGTGCAGAGCAACCCGTTCAAGCATGAAAAAGCAGCCAGGAAATGCTGGCTTGAAGGAACAACTCACCACTCCAATATTAAACACGTGTAAATTATTTAGCCTGCCCTTTACACAGGTTGTCAGCTGAGGAGAAAGCAATGAAAAATCATTACCAACTGGTTTAGTCATCATTAAAAATATTTATATATCATATGTAACCCTAAAACCTGAATGTAATTGAAGAAAAAGTAAAGAATATTCTTTGCTTTGTCTAATGATTTACTCTGTGTGTGTTGATACTACTAGCACAGGTATCATTGTGTCTCTCTAAATATTTCCATGATAAAACAAATTTGAGAAACATAGGTACAACTCAGATCTAAAACAGTCTCCTTAGGCCGAGTCCAGATACATAACCTTATTCTAGGATGGAATACCTATCTTTCAACCCACATTTGCACTGGAGAAAAGTAAATACAAAACAGAGTTTCCAGACACTGCCTGAGGTTCCTTTACCTTAAAAGCTGCCATGTTATGAACATGATTTTTCTTTAGCCCAATGGTCTCATGGTGCGGGCTGAGGTGGGTGGAGGGCGAGCCCAGAGGCCCACTGCTGTCCTGTCCTGTCCTGTCCCCCTGCCCAGGCAGAAGACGGGCAAGAAGAGGGCACAACTCGCAACCCCCCTCGCTTTTTTTTTTTTCCTCTTCTTCTATCTGGGAAACTTTAACACATCATAACAAACTCTTTTCCCCAATGACTTTTTTGCCTATACAAAGTCACTGCTAATAAAGTTTCCTAATACCTAATCCCTTTTCTGTCCAGCCCACTGGTCCCTGTGCAACAATTTTCATCATCAGTCTTAACTGTTACTGCTCAAGAAGTTTCAGGCTGAAATGACATGGCTTTGCATCTTTGTCTCAGAAGATGCAGATGTATTCAACTCCATCAATCTCACTCCTTAAATCACTCCCTGTCAACATTTTTATGTTTGTATTTGCACTGCTTTGAATTCTACCACACTTACCATTTTGAGAGAGAGAGACAAGAACAAAACCTACCACCAAAGAGGAGCTCAGAATTGCATGATCTCTTCTGCACATTGCTTCAGAGAGGTTGTTTTAAAAGGGGATGGTTGTTTTCTTCTGTAGTGGTAACTTGATCTTCAATTGTAAAGAAGAGCATTCCTTTCTTTTTCAAACACACCAACACCATCAGTTTATGCCTAATGTGCTGATGATGATACTATTTACAACAACATCATAACATCCACCAGGTATTTTACAGGCCAATAAGACCAGAAGACAATGTTTATTATAAATTGCATCTAAAAGCTATCTCCCAAAACATTAACTTCAGGAGAAATCAATATATTTCTCTACTCTGAAGATAAAAAAAAAAAAATCTTGTCTGTCACTTCTTTGTGTTGCTTTCAACCAGAAGTGCTGTGGAGAGTTTGGTTGCCCAAGTCTGCAAGGCATTTTTTAATATATCTGCCCATAAAATAGTACAAATTCATATTTTCAGATCTCCCTTCAGGCTTCTGAGCCATGCAGCTGGAGAACTCGGCAAAGAGATGTTTCTGGGGCAATCAAAGCAAGTTGCATATCATCAATGTGGACATCATAAAATAAAGAAAATAGAAATATAAATAATATAAAAAAATCTTGCATTAAAAATAAGTGACCGAAGCATATATAGGAGATTAAATCAGAAGAAGAAAAGATGTGGAAGGCTGGGGGGTTTTTTTCAGTCCATACCTCTTCCATTTCATAGTATTTATTGAAATGGAGGTGGGGGAATATATATATATATATATATATATACACATGTATGTGTGTATACATACATGCAGAGTGAATTTTTAGTCCTTCCAGCAGCAGAACTAGGTGACAGCAGTGACCATGGGCCTTCGCAGGTCCTGTGGAGGCATGTTTGAGCAGCAGACAGTGCTGACCCCTCCCTCCAGCTGCCCTGGGGTCAGCAGGAACCCCCAGGAAATGCTTGGTGCCCCTGTGCAGCCCGGTGGTGCAGATGGTTTATGTACCATGGGATGAACCTGGGCTGCAAGATGAGAAGACTGAAAAACTGCAATACCCAGAGCAAGACATTTCCCACTCTGCCAGGAGAACTACCCAAGCAGTTTCTATACCCTTACTTGAGCTTCCTTCTTTTATCCCTTGAGAAATCTTCTCAGTGTTACATTATTTTAACCTCCTTGTTTTCCTAGCCTTCTACTTTTTATCTTCAAATCAACCTCTTGGCTTTCAGTCACACAGAGTTGCTTTGCTTTGTCAGTGACAACCAGCACAGATGTGTACTTCTCCAGCCCAGTAACTAACCCTCTCAGCCCGCTCTCTTCTCGCTGCTGTGACCCACACTTCGAGGCTCACAGCTCAGGTCTCATCAGTAGAAGTAGGCATGCTCCTGCCTTTGTTGCTCCATGCTTCGTGAGGAGGACACTGCTTCATGCTGGGTCTGTTTTGAAACCTCTTGCCGATTGCTGAGAAGATCTGACTATCAGAACTATATTTCTGCACCATTGCACTTGGTGGAGGGGATGCCAAGCAATATGATGGACAATGGCTGTCCTTCCTCTCCAGTATCACCTCATGCCTGTGCTAGAACAGCATTCTCCCCTGAGATGTGGGGTTGGGCTCCAAACATCTTCCCAGCCAGGAAAGGTTCAAACCCACAGCCCATACCTGCTAAGCAGACTACGAGTAAGGCTGTGCTGGGCAGTCTGCATCTCTCCTGACTACAGAGATGTACAAGATAGATAATGCTTGTTAAAGAGAGCCTGATTTGAACTCAAAGGTGAGTACATTCTCCTGGATGTGCCTTAGGTTGAGGTCCTGCCAAGGCATGCTCAGGTAGTTGGTATCCAGGTCATTGATTAGCACACACGTACACTATCAGGAGCATGAAGTTGAGTTTCAGTGAATATCCACAGTCCATATCCAGTGTGACTACCCTAGGCCCCTGCCTTAGGTGCTTACCTCAAAAGAATACAGCAGCTGTCTTCAGAGTCAATGGGGACAGTCAGGTAACCATGATGACCTCCTGAGGGTGGTCACTTCTAAGCTTGGCAAGCCACAGCACTAGACCCAGGTCGAGGCTGTCTCTGCTTTTGCCTAAATCAACTCAAATCCACCAAAGTGGGTGGCTCCCAGAAACAGTTAGGTGGTGGGAAATCATACATCTTTGTTATCTCAACTTTTCAAATTTTTTTTTTTTTTAGATCTTGTGTTCTTTCTTACCAGTCCAATTATACTTCAAACAGATTTGCTGATCCAATTCTTTGCTGGAGAATAAACAAGTACAATACATCCACACTATTACCTCAAATTAGGGTTTAAGAGCAGGAGGACAAAAAAAGAGGCAGAAAGCAGTGCCAGGCAGGCTGCTTAATCAGCAGCTCCATTTCCCACAAGTGGATTAACAAGAACTAAAGTGGTCACTGCTTTTTCTTAAAGCAGGGGCAGTCTTGCAGGTTGATGGCATGCTCTGAGGGTCGGGGCTGCCTATGGTGACAGTGAAGCTAGGGTTGGAGACCAGAGCAGGACCTTGCACATGCACCAGAGCAGGGAGATGCAGGGAAATATTGCTGGGACCAGGAGAAGGCACGGGACACAGCGACTGCAAGCACGCTGAGGGCTAGGATTGGGGTTTGAGCTCAGTGTTGTTACGTGGATGAAGATGTTTAAACCTGTGAAGTGGTGTAAACCTCTCGAGCGATATTCCCTTCCTCTCCATTTGAGACTCCTTGTGATTGAAAACCACCGGTTGTAATTGGAAGCCCAAACAGTGTTGACTGTAACAAAAGGTAGATGTGTTTGTCCAAGTGTGAGTCTCAGCCGTCGTCAGGCACCTCTACAGCTATGTCTAATGTCGCAGTTCTTAAAAGTGGTCTGCACACTGTTGATGCTGCAGGTAATAGCAAATGGGAAAGAAGTGGAAAACACCAACTAATTTCAAAGATGCATTCAGTTTCTGTTTGCCTGGTACCAAAAATAATCACAGCGAACTTCTAAACTAGTATCTCCTGTTGACAGCATTACAACCATCAGCAATTGTTGAAAAGCTCTTGCTGCGACTTTAAATGTTCAGCCAGGGCAAAGTTTTACTTGAGAATAAGGTAGTAATTCAAAATGTGTCGTACTAAATCCTTAGCAGCCATCAGTATTCCAGATTAATTTCTAACTGTTCTATTCTTTCAGAACGGAAAAGATTATATGTTGTAACTATCCATGAAATTTACTCTCCTCACAAAACACAGTGTTATTAGAAAAATGAGCCTGAGGTATTCCAACGCAATTACACAAGGAATAGCTCACTGCTGAAAAATTGTAATATATCAGAAAGCGAGCAAGGGAAGAAAAATAGTGGATTGTCAATTGCAGCTGACTGAGATCTCTTTTCCTTACGGACCAAATCCTTTTATCTTTGCTCAGACAATTAAGTACTTTACCCATTGACATTACCAGAATGATTAAAGGACTAAGGTACTGCTTGACTGGAGCAATGGTGTCAGAACTGAGTGCTCTGGGAAGCAAAAACCATTCAAATAACACAAAATTCGCCTGTGGCATAGGACCAACCACTCCACAGGGTGAATGAAAGCATTATGCAATGGCTACGCATTATTATTTCCAGGTTCTTAATTAAAAGTCTCAGAAGCAGTGTTAACACTCCCTAAACTTCTTCACTCCACAAAGCCTTCAGATGCTCAGATCTTTTGCCTGTCTTTAAAGGATCTACATGACTGGGTGGTGTTAACCACTGTTACACAGTGGTATTATGCATGAACCCTTAAGAGTAAAGTAGAAATATACCCTTCTGGCTTCAATATGCCTAAATTTAAATATATCATTATAAGCAAAGGAAATGTTTTGATAGCTCTTGTATCTTTGCCCTCCACAGTGTCTCTAGGAACAATTTAATAACAGGGATCTGAAACTCAGTACTTGTGTTAAGCATTCAGCAGCTCTAGTGTCAAGGTCAGGGTTTACACAGAAGAATCCCCAAGCCATTACGTGACATGCGAGCTGTCTTTGCAAGTCTGAGAAAACTGAGGTATGTCCTTAATTTTGGTATAAGGAGTAGCCCTGCTCGTAGCAAAGTTAAACACATAGATTAATGGCTGAAGGATCAAGGCTGATCTTCCTTAAATGCCTTGATTCCCTGTGGTTAAGTACAGAACATTAATAAATTCAAACACTAGTTAAAATCCTTTTTAAAAATACCTTTATATTTGCAAATAGAATAATTAAAAAATAGAAATAGGAAGCACCTAGCAAGGTCACTTGGTCCATTTCTCCAGAGATGGTCCATCTGACAGAATCAGCTGCAGCCATGTCACTCTTTAGAATCTCCTTCGGACGACAACGCTTCCACAACCTCCCACACGACCTCCCCTGCTTACAACATCTGTTATTTAAAAAGAGGTTTTCTAATGTCTCACTTGAGTGATTCTGCAATTTTCACCCATTACTACTTGTTTTATCTACTCTGGGCACTGAGAACAGACTATTATTTTTTGCAACACCTTTTCATGATTTGAAGACTTACTGTATCTGACCAGACTTCTGCTCCTTAGAATGAAGAACCACTTTCTTGCTAAACTGACGGCAATATTTCATTATAAGGAATGGCTTTTTTTCTGCCTTTCTCCTCCCTATTTTTCCACACAACACAACTTTTGTTATTCCAGTAATTGCACCAACACTTATTGGGTTTCTCCTCCTTCTGCCTATCTCCTTTTTTCCTTCTACCTTCCCTTTCAGTGAAAATAATAGTGTTGAAGAAAAAACACAAGGAATCCAAAAGTCAAAAGCCTAAAAGGAAAAGGCTGAAAACTTCTGCCAAAAATAATTCATTTTTTTTCCTTTGAAAATGTGAAACTACTATTATTTTTCAATTTTCTGAAAAAAAAACAGCAGTAGTTTTCTGCCATCTTAACATACAAGTTGGACATAAGACGCAGCATCTTAAAAAATTGTTAGGAATGTGCTACTGTTTCTACTCAGTGGAAAAATAAGACAAGGAATACAGCTACAATTATGATGACGCATCTGTAATTCTGAAAAGAAAATTGTGTAAGTGTAGGCAGCTTCCATTATACTTGAGCAAGTTGAGATGAATGAAAACACTGATGAAATAATCTTGGCTATTATATATGTGTAAAAATCAAAGCAGGAGAATCTCTATTCACTTGCTGGTGCTGAGATGTTCCTATGATGCTTAAAAATATTCTGGCCTGACTATGTGTCTTGTACCTTAGTAGGAACACAGAGCAGAATACAGAGATTGACTGGAGAATCTGTCTACTGAAATTCACTGTCCTGATATGGTGAGCAACCGTCTCACATAGTCCTATTCATAGGCTAAACGACCCCCATCTTAAAAGTTGTGGGGCTTTTTTAGCTACTTCTACATGGGAAGTTCTTCCTGAGCCTTTCTTCTTCTGTATTAATAACCTTCTGATTTCTAAATGTATTAAAATTTCAGGTCTAAATTTCATCATAGCCGTATGTACCCAGATGTTTTCACCCCAACACAGACCTTTTATTTAAGTTACTCTTTTTCCTCACTTGTATCCCCTTACCAAAATATTTACACGCAGCACTTTGTAATGCTGAACAAGCCAAATCTTTCAAGTCTCATCTTATATATCAGTCTTTTCATTCCCTTGATCACTTTAGTAGTCCTTTTCCTGGATCTTTGGGGTGAAGCACACATTCATGCTGGAAGCCAGGGAAAGAAAAGCAAGCCCAGAGAGGACTGGTGGACACTTTTCTCCAGCTGCCAGCTCACATGCTCAGGTCTAACTGCAATGTTCCCTTACAGTATTCACTAACAGTCCCCACACTAATGATGGTGAAAGGAAACAGATGCATTATAACAAAGAAACCATCACAGATCACTAAATGGCCACCTCTATGTATTTATAGGCTACATCTCCTCCAGGCTTTCACTTTGCCAGATGGGACGAGACAAGGCAATTTCGCCTCGCTTGCTGCAAGGGAATGTTTCCTCCTGTAACCACACCAGCAGCACTTTCTGCCTGTGTCCTGGCTGGAGTTAATCTCTTCTAATTAAGGTGCAATTCTAAAGGAGGTCTCACCAAAGCTTTATGACATGGAGTTCTTATACTTCTGCTGACACCATCTCTTCTAGTACTTTCCAGCATTGATTCTGATATTTTCAGGGCCACGTGCCCTTGATTATATTGACGGTCACAGGGTAGCAAATACAACCAGAACTTCCCGTTCACATTTTATCAGCTGATGACCTCTTAACTTGTAGTAAAAACTCCTCTTATTAGTTTGTGAGTGCAAGAACTTATATTTTTGTACAATTGAATTTCATCCCACTTCTATTACTAGAGTCTTCAAGGTCAACTGACTCTCTTTGTATGATAACTGAATCTCTTCTTTTTTGATGCAGATTTCACACTTGAATTTGTCAGCAAATTTCATTAGCACACTCCTACCAAGGTCAGAAATTAAAATACTAAATAAGATTAGCCCCCATATCAGTTTTGGAAGGACTCCATTAATATCTTCAGCTTAGCCTAATACTTGCCTTTTCAGGAGCACCTGATCTTGTCTTTCCTCTGGCCAGTTCCTCACTCATAATGCAATTTCTGTAGTAATCCCACTTTCTCCAGGTGAAGCAGCACTTTCCTCACAGATCTTGCATCAGCGATTTACTGTGGTTCATTGAGCTGGTATCTCCTGTGCCCATAGATGCAGTTGTCTTACCAAAGAGCCAAGTGACTCCTTTGAAAGGAAGCGCCAGGAACCAGAACTTGACTCTCCTGGACATCCAACTTCACTCCTGTCCCGTGAAACACGTGGAAAAATATCACCCATTTTAGTGTGGAAGCAAGTGGAATAACTTTTCTTACATGTGAAAGAAAGCAGTCAGCACAGTGTCCCTAGCAGATGGCTATACCTCAACCTGCTCCCATCACAAAGATGTGTGCAGGAAGGGAGGTCAGAGCTGCTGTTTGCCTGGGAGGCAGAGCCTTGAACAGGAGATGGGAATATAACTCCTATCCCTCGCTTGCTTTGCCTAAATAACTCCCTCAGGAATGTTTCTCTGCCCACCCTTGTAAAAGACCCTGATCCCTCGATTTCTCTCTTTTTCTTTTTGTCAGTAAGACAAAGCACTCCGCTACCACACGCACGCTCACTCATCCTGGCTCTTTCATCTTTAATTCATGATTATTTTTTTTCTGACAGAGAAGATTTATTCAAACAGGAATCATTTGAGTACCGGCTGATAGCTTGCTTTATACGAGGAGTCAGACTAGCGCATCACAACAGTCCCTACATGCTAGCATTAATTCAACCTAAATCACGCGTACTCGGAAAGCCTGGAGTGTCTTCACCTCTTATATTACACACTAAAGAGCATATGGAAACTAATTTAAAAGGAATGAAGTGCACTGACCTTCTGTCTTCTTGCAATGCTTCCAAAGATCATCAAAAGCCAGTACAAAGCCATCATGACAGATATATGGAGCATGGTGTAGTGTCTTATTGTTACCAATTGAAAGCAATTTTTATCAGTTACACACACATCAAGCACAGATTACACATTGGCTACAACTTATTGCTGTCCTTATTGTTATTGTCAGTATTCTGCCGTGTTGGAGCTGACAATATTTTTGAGCAGAAATAAATGTTTTCACTTAAGCAGTGAGGGATAACAACTGCAGTTAGTCCATACAAGCAATTAAATTAATTAAGTCTGTATTCTATAGAGCTGTTCATTAATATAATTTACTTAAACTATGCTTCTTTCTGTGTGAAAGATGTAGGCAGACTCCAACCCTGATGACACTGCGGTGACTGCATTGAGTGCCAGAAGAACAGCAAAACAGTATGAACAGTTTGCACTGTGATAGCTAATAAGCAGAGTATGGGCTGCGAAAAACAGAGATGATGATAAACATCAACAAGAATCAACTTTAATGGATGTCTTCGAGGGCCACAGAAGCATATCATGTAGCCCCAAAGACATCTTATTTTTTAAATAATAGCTTTTAAGATGTCAACTTAGTTTCACAAATCGTTCAATAGTTCATTTACTTGAAAGGGAAACAGAAAAGACTCTCAAATACATGTAACATTTTACTGATGTGACTGAGGGGGAAAGAGAGAACAGGAGCAGGTTTGTGAGTGACTTGGATCATACATTTGAACTTTTAGAGTATTTTGGATTGTCTGCTTGAAACACCTGTTAAATTATTTCCTCAAGGTTGAGTAAATTTAATGGCAAGGGAGTCCAAAACAATGTCAAATTATGCATTTTTAAACAACTCTTAGTATTTATGCATCACTAAATACTATATAAGTTTGATTTCTCTTTCGCTGGTACAGTCAGGATTTAGCACCAAGCCCAGAATTCATCCTTTGCTTCCTCAGTTTAAAATATTTAATGTTTGCTAATCCAACATGGAGAGTTGGGAGACAAAAATAAATGGAGCGCACTACTTGCTACTCTATTTTTGATAGCTCACTGACTTTTTTGAACACTACAGCCTAAAGTGTGTGAAGGATTTCTCAAGGATAGAAATATGCAAATTACTATTGGGCCCCTCTCCTTTTGTCGTTAGTAAATTGATTTCCAATAATGTCAGAGATAAAGAAAATGTAAGAGAAGCATGCACTCCAACATGCTGTGTGGGAAAACCAAAACACGTTATGCAAAGTAGAAGGTGCGTGCCTCTCGTGATTAAAAGGATTCAGGAAAACATCTGGACTCGGTGAAACTCATCTTCCAAAAATGGAAACAATGAAGTGACTACTGGGAAACAAAACACAGACAGACATGTGTGCCCAGATTTCCCTCAAAATTAACAGTGCTACAATGACAGCAAGTGCAGTGACAGCAGCAGGGCCTGCCAGCTCCCCAGCACAGACCTGCACCAGCAGACCAGCACCTGAGAACAAAAGCTGTGACACTAAACATGGAAGTGGCTTGATGGAGAAGAGCTCATTTCAGTAGCACTCCAGTTAAGCCCCCACATTCTACCTCTTGTGGAGGGATATATGTCTGTGCTGCAGCTGGGAAACGTGCCTGATCTGCATGTCCAAGAGAGATTTAATCTAATACCAGTGCCGAGGTGATGATTATCCAGCTAGCTTGAGCATATCAATCTGTGTGGCAACCGCACATTTGATTGTAGTGTAGCTGGAATCACAAGCAAGTAATAAGACCTTCTTTAGGAAAATCCCAGTGTTCTTGAGCATTAATTGGGAGTGAACTCAGAAATAGACATGACCTGATGTCAAAGATTTGCTCCGCAAGATAGAGAAGAGAAGGGTGGGATTCAGCACCAGATGAGACAGCTACACACAGGTGTGGCAACACAAGCGTCTCTGTGTGAGCTGGGTATGCTCCCAGTATATCATTGACAACCTAGACAATGCAGGTGGAGGCGTTCAGGGGGCTATCCACCTCAGTCTCAGAGACACCTACACATGGTCAGCTGAACAGCTTTCTGGACTATCCCCTGCTTGCTCTCTGTACCATCTATTTTAACTGGTTAGAGGAGACATCTTCTGATTACAGTGCATCCTGATACGGAAAGGGTTTACTTTTGCTCTGATCCTCTGGATGTTGTTGTATTGCACCAGGATTTGGGACAGCAGTATCTGGAGCTGGAGCTCTTCCCAAGGATGGTCAGACTTCATGCTGCCATGACCTTTTCCATAAAAAGGCATTAAATCTGCATAAATCTGAACTGAATCACCATCCTGACTGTATGAGGGGCATACCAATATACCCTGGTGGATAAGATCTCATACTTCAAAGAAGAAAGAAGAGAGAGAGCTCTAGGAGTAGTCCAGATACAGGAGTCAGCAGTGTTTTCTTAAAGGTCTTCTCACTTCACCACGGGATACACATGGTCTAGGAGCCGTACCTAGGCAGTGTCTTCATACAGTAAAATAAAAGCGTACCAAGAACCAAACTCAAACACTGGGTCCCTGATGGACCTTAACAGTCAGCCCAATTACTAACTCTGTTTTCGGCTATTCCAATGAGTTGTCTCCAATGCAGACCTGCTACAGAGGGAGCTAGTCCCCAGTAGTACGTTGCCAATTCACACTACTTGACTTCTGAAACAGGTATCAGTCCCTGCCTCTATTTTACTTACAATTATGTCAAACTCCCAGACCCCTGTAGTTCACTGAATCTACAGCCAGAGATGCTGATTGCCCAGTGACCAAACACGAGGGCCTCGGCCACAAGACTTGCGCCTGAAGCACTCATGAGCCACATGGATTTAAGAGTTAGTTGTATGCCGTGGTCTACATGGTGTTGTCGAGTCTATGAAAGGGTTTGCTTTTAAGATGAAGTAATCATTGATTAAGCATGTTCAAATGCTGCATCATCCTTCCATTCCCTGTAGTATATTATCAGCATTTTCTTTCTCCACTGAAAAACTCACGGAGTGTTACTCTGAAATGTAAATTCTCCCATGCAAAGGGAAAGAAATTCATTACATATACTGTGATATATCACTCAGCCTGCTTGTCTTTCTCACTTACGGACCAGTTTCAAAGAATTGCTAAGACAAAGTAAAAACGATGTATTTGTCAATGACATTCTGAGTTAAATCATCAAGGACACAGAGAATGTTAAGGCTGAATAAACATTTAAAGCTTTCAGCCTTTAAATTTTTCTGTCTCACTATACCTTGCAAGCACACAGCCATAGAGTCTCAGCTAGGAGGGAGATGGAAATTTTCCTAATTCTGATTTTATTAGCAATACCTACTACTCTAGATTATTTATCTGCACAGAAAAGAACAGGTGCAGAGGCAAAATATACAGTAGGGGCAAAGTGACAAGACAGATGCCTAAAGTTATTCATAGAAAAGCTCTGCAAGTACAAGTGCATAGTTGCACAATGTCACCTCTCTTAGTGTCTCTGAAAGGGACAGAATCATAGAATGGTAAGGGTTGGAAGGGACCTTAAAGATCATCTGGTTCCAACCCCCTGCCATGAGCAGGGAACCTCTCAAAACAATCTCTGCAGATTTCCACTGGAGTTTACTGTCTTGTCAATAAAAATATCCTGGATCAACAGCATCAATTGTATCGGGCAGATGTAAAATGGTCATCACAGACATTTGAACTTCATTTTTCCCTAGCAAGACATCATCAGCCAATGCAATCAGTGCAGTTTTATTTCTTTGATCTGACTTTGAACTACATAACTCCAACACTTGTTTTTTTGCTCTACACAGAAGCTGGGGCTCAAGATGGGAAAACTCAGTATTTAGGACAGTGTTTGTCTCCACCACAGCCGTAAGATCAGTCAGATGTGAGAGTTTTTTATCCCCAAAGGAGCACAGCAATTATTCACAGTCAGAAGCTAGTGTAAGCAGTGACAACAGCCTCCCTTGACAATACTGTGAGAATAAGTGAGGAATCCTTCCTCTTCATTCTGTGCAGTCACAGTTCAAGACCTTCTCATCAAAACAGTCATGTTTTCTCATTGAAAGCATTCTCAATAAAGCAAAGATACAGCACCGATTTCTCTTTATAGATGAGAAACTGGAGCACAGAAAGTATATTTTTACCTCCGTACAAAATGAGCCATGAGGTGCCTTGATTCCCAACGTATTTGCTACCCCAGTGCACCTCAGCATTCCTACTTTATCACAAGAAGTGTCATCAGGCAATAAAGAGTCCTTCTGTACCAGCAGGAGGAAGGTCACGATATCTATTTGATTTCTGGTCAGATGCAAAGAGCAAGTTTAAAAATAGCTAATTCTGCTGTTGACAATGAGTAAGAGAAAAAATTGAAGGGCTGAACTGAAAACATAATATTTATTCTACTAGCACATTGCCACCAGACTACATCTTTTATTAAGACAGAGTTATACAGGACTATGGTACTACTTAATCAGGCACCAATACTTACTTTCGACACTTGAGAGTAAAAATAACAATAATAAATGGTGTTAATTACCTTCACTCAATGACTCTTCTACACAAGTTTCAAGTTAGACTCACTTGAATCATCTCTTTATGCCACTCTGAAACTTAAGAAGAGCACTCATTCATACGCCTGTGGGCTCATTTAACTAAATAAGACTTCCTATTGTCACTGTCTTATCTTTGGAATTTATGGCTGTACATATAATGCAAGAAATTATGTTACTAAATTTAATGTAACTGGGAGAAGAAGAGATAAAAATATCTATTTGCAGATGTTCTCACATAGCAGACATAAGAATGATTCTTGCTTTCAGTTAGCTTCGATTAGCTACTGACTCTGGAAACTAGTAGCAGGCTGTACACAGCGGAAACATTTTTCAAGCCCCAGCAATATTTCATAAGGATACTTCTCACAGTGTTTCAATGCTAAAAAAAACTTTTGAGTTGTCTGACAGCAAATCAAAAATCATTGTCTAGAGCTCTAACAAAGGAGCAAATGGTGAGAGGCTACAGTCAGTCATGGACTCATCCTTAGAAGAGGAGGCAGAAAGCTTCAGTGAGGCCATTTAAAAAATGTTCTGAGCCACAGACTTTCCCCACCTCCTTCACAGACAACTGTGGCTGTACATATGTCTCTTTTGGATATTTTATCTCCTCTGACTGCCACCTTTATTTTTCTTTCTATAATGCTGTTTACACTCCTTAGAGAAGTTACACCTATCTTTGTGCTGTCCTAACACAATACTTTGTTCTTTTTTCTCACACTTGTGAACAATGATTATTGTCCTCATGTCCTTTGCTTTTGTTTTCACATCATCCAACCACAAACATTTAGTTTAATCCTCTTATATACTACAAAATCACCTTCCCAGTCCTAATCGTTTTCTGTCTGTTCCTCTGGATTTACAGCTGGTGACAGCTACTGTGAAGAAAAAGCTAGAGGAAACCTATGCAAGGGCTGCCCTCCTCCTCCTGGGAGATGTCTTCAGGCTGAGGATCTCGCTGTCAGTCCCCACATGAACTACATCACAGTGGCATCACAGCCATGCCCATTCCTGGTGATAGACCCAGCTGGTTCAGACCTGGACCCAGGCCAACAGGCTAACTTAAGGCTTGACCCAGACCTGCCTCATCACTACAGGCTTGCATGGTGATCGCTGAGGCCCTGGTTATGATTTCCAAACCTGATCCTGACCCTGACTCACTGATGTGTGTTCCTAACTTGAGCTCAGACCTGCCTCATCACCATGGACTTGTCTTTGGACTTTCTTAATTACATACACACTGCACAGTAGTGAGGGATGGTTGGAAAGATGAATGACCATTATCTGTCAAATTTTTATGAAGTTCTACTTAATATTTGGACCTATACGCAGACTGAGTACAGTTTGAAAGCAAACTATCAGCATAGTTTCTGCATAACTATGAGCTGCTCAACTTTTTCAGCTCTGAAATTAAGCTAATGGTTATAGCACTCCTGTGGCTTCCTACAATCACTACAGGAAGCCCAAAAGAACTGTAACTTTTTTTTTTTTAATCAATCCTTTCAGAAGAAGAATATAAATGAAAATAATTGCAGTGGACATGACAGCCTTTCAAAACCAATGCATTTGTTATTAATCAACTGAAATACAACATGCAGAGTTCTTTAATGGGTGCAGTGGAAGAAAAGGGTCCAGCTTGGACTTAATTTTGTTTCTCTGTATCTTTTTTACCCATCTTGAGCTACTGAACATCTTGCAAAAAATAATCTTTGATTGCCTGGCAGATTTGAGAACTCTTCAGCTTCTGGTCTTTAAAAATAGTAGTCCAGACATTAGAACTTCTGGGACCTCGAGTTGCTCCATCTTTATGAAGACAGAGGTATCCAGGTCTAAATACTCTAGCTAGACCATTACGAGTACAAGCTATAGCATGTTTTTCCTCCTCCTCTTAATATAACAGTTACTCCACTTGGTTCCAATAGCAGGTGTAATACAGCCTACCTAAATAAACCAGGATTTATGGATTGTTTAAGTTAAGATTATAAAGTTTCCAACAGTTTCCCACTATGACAACTACAAGGAGATTAAACCTCTTACAGTTTTATTTCAACAGCTAGTGTCAGGAAGGAAAGAGTTCTTTTTTCCAGACTTTGTTTTTTTGAGAATTTGTTTACAACCACTTTTGAAGAGACTCTGACAACACTTTCATATTAATGTTTGCAGTTGAACACAGAGTACCAGGTGATTCTCATAACAATAATGTTGATTTATAACTGAGAGCATGCAAGATACAGAATAATCAGATAGAATTCTACAATACCAAGAATAATTAAAGGTATTATGGTAGAACAGCTCCTGCAAGTGAATGCACAAAGGCGGTATGGGTGGGCAAAGGGGATGTCAGATAATGAAAGAAAAATCACTGTAAAATACCTTGCAGAATTTCCTTGCTTCTATTCATCAACAGATCAAAAAAAAATTAAAGATAGGTTGGTAATTAGTTGCTTGCCTCACAGGACGTTAAGGAAATTGAAGCAATTCTTACCTTAGATAAATAAAGCTAGAACATGAGCCTGTTGACATTTAAAATAAGATTTCTAAGATTTACAACTCCCAAGCACGGAGACCTCAGGGATATCCGTGTTTCTTTCTTTTGTACATACGTATGTAACACAGGTATCTCCACTTATCTGGTTAGTGTGATGTGCTGACAGCTAGAACTGCAGGGAGAGCTCTGTGCCTGGGGTACAGGAGATGCATTGCTCCATTGCCACCTTCCACAGCACTTATCAAAAGTGCTTGACCCCTTCCTCTGGCTGTAGAAGGTGCTCACACCTGCCTGGCTTCCAAAGACAGGGTCCTCTTTTTGGGGATGCAACAGGTTGAGAGTCTGTGGTGGGTCAGCTGGTGGGAGAGCCTGTGTTAAGCTGGATTTGTCTGGTAAGGCAGAGGGGCCTTCTGTTTCTTTAACTCTTTTCTCTGCAATTTCTCTACTCCTGTGAATAAACAAGTACCACTTAATCTTAAAAAAGCTATTCTGAGTGTAGCTCCCAAGTGAAAGTCTTCAGACCACTGAACCACAATGACTAAAAAATCAATAAAATAGGTAAGGCTGAGGACTGACAAGTGTGAACATGTCGGGAGGAAGGACAATCCAAGAATAAAACCAAATAAATCACCAGATGCCCCAGCGGGGCCAAGACTTAGATACTAATGGGGCATGTGCCAGAGACAACAATGAAGGATCAGGAGCGCAGAAGCCAAAATGATCTGAAGAATACGTCAGCTTTCAGACCCTAATATACAAGCAGACCCAGACACTTGTTCCCCAGCGTATGTTGTAAGACAAACTCATTGGACAACATTATAGTTCTATTGCTTCTATTTGCCAGTATACTGGAGGAGTTATTGGGAAGCTTTTTTGTCATAATAGTTGCAGAGAGATGCTCTGCTGAGAGCTACTGAGTGGAAAGTAACACTAGAGTTCGTCTTACATTAACAGGTGAGCAACTCAAAACCAAGAAGTGCCTCAGTTTTAGGATCAGAAATCCTAATGTAAAGCAGTACTTTCAAAGTCCAACTTTTTCAGGTACTGTGAAATTCTAGAATGGAAGTCCATATATGTCTCCCATTCATTTTTCAATATTGTCATTACAAGCATGGCTTGGTAAGTGTTTTAATTTGTTTGTTCAGTTATTGTAATTTCTAAGACACATTCAGTTCCCAGTATGGGAACAGGTAGAAATGTTGCAGGTTCAATTTTAACAAATCCTGACAGCAATAATAAACCATTCCAAAGGATAGCATAATTTATCATAAACAGTTAGTCAATTAGAACTTGCTCCAGTCAGAAACGCAAAATTACTTTTAATTTATTAAGACATCAGGGCAATGTTAAAACCCCATTGCAATCTGCCCCACAAAACACTGCACAGGGAAGGCTGGGGCACCAGTATCAACCCAAACCAATTTTATAGATTTTTTTTAAACAAAAAAAAGGGTGAGGCCTTCCACATTCAAATATTATGAACAAGCATTGATCAATAAACACAAACTCTCCCTTTATTTGCTATTGCAGACAGGCTATTACAGATACATTCGCTGGGTACTTTTTCTTTTGCATGTACAAAATGCTTAGTCTACGAGCAAAGCAGGTAGCAATATTTCAGATTGCAATTCTTTTTTCATGACCATTAAGACATTATTTGCCATTACATTTAAATGGTTGCTGTTTGAGCTGCTGTGAGTATGAACTGCACTGAAGTGGCATATTCCCAAGCCAGTATGGAATCATTCGTGGCTAAATCTCAAAAATAGTCCAGTAAACAAATTTCAAGAGGTAATTTCCTCAGAGATGAACACACAGATGAAAACTTTATATTACAGTGCTCACTTGCACATGTAACAGCAAAAAAACCTACTAAAGAAGTAGTTGGAACCATCATAAATATTGGTACTCTTATGGCTTTTGAGGAAGACCAGGCAGGGATTGGGAGGCAGTGTTTTATCTGTATTAATCTTTCTGAGTTGTGATGTTTTAAAAGGTTGACAAGGGACAGGATGCTTTCTTCTGGCTGAACACTTCACTCACAAACGCCACGCACCCTAGGTAGCAGGGTGACTCAGTTCACTAACCATTTATTTTTAGCAGCTGAGATCCACAGAAACTTATCCTAAAGTGGCTTTTTTAATTCACTCAAATTTTAATTTGAGGATTTCTTTCTGCTCTCGGACAACTGGTGAACCACTGCTCTGACAGCTCCATCTTTAGGATGCCAAGACTATTTTCTTTTTTAGAGACCTGAAACGTGCCTTTGATGCCCTTCCTGAGACAACGCAAAGGCACCCACAGCAGAACAGGTCACACCAACAGCTTTGAAAGCCAGCACAGATTAATCTGCCTTTCATGCAACTGGCAATTGGCCCATCCATGCTTCTACAGCTCTTCCACCTATAATGAAAATAATCGCTATAGAAGAAGGAAAATATTATACTTTCTAATTCTAAAGTACTTGTATTGCCTCTAAAGTTGCCATATACGTGGAGAGAAAATAATATCTAGCCATTGTCGGGTATCTTTGGACAGCTTTGGCCCAGCTGTCTTCAACAGCACGCAAGCTAAACATGCAGTCTCCTAATACTCATTAATTACGATGCAAAGGAAACAACTAAATAAATGCAAGGTGACAAACTGCAAATAATCTGCGAAAAGAGCAAAGGCACAAAGACAGTGTTGTAAGTGAGACTATCTGGGACTTCTATTAATTGGATTTGCAGCAATGCATGGATACGTCCCATTCATTTACAGAAATGACGGTGAGGACTACCAACACTGTGGTTTTGTCTTTTTAATATTACTATTGCAAGGTACATATAGGAATCTGTACTCTGTTCTGCAACAAGCTTTTTCTCACTCTGCACCGTAAAATACAAACACTCACTTAAACATACAAAAGATCATTGAAGTCATAAAGAACTCAGATGGTTAAACATAAAGCGAGAAATATCAGCAAAATTTCTGCCAGCATACATATCTGCAGTAAATCTGGCAGACCTCTATGAAGGCACAAAGTTACTAAGCTACACATTTACTTAGCTTTATCGAAGTCTATTGGGAAAGTCACCCATGGGAGAATACTAATGGAAGTTTGTAATCATATGGTGAAATGCAAGAGTTTTTAAAAAGAGAAAAGAAGTGATAAGGAAGAATAAACAGTTTTATTGTCAAGCTGAACATGTAGGTGCTCTCAGTATCTTTGCTGCTCAACAACTTCACTTATAATCTTGAGGGGGAAGCAGTATGCAAGGTGGTGAATATGCTGAGGACACAGAATTATTTAAGTTACACAAAATGACTGAGAAAGCAGAGGAATTCCAGGAGGATCTAATCAAAGTGGGTGACTGGGCAACATGATTGTAGATAAATTTTAATGAAAGTAGGCATGAGGCATTGCTTAGCAGATAAAACTGTTCACTTCTACGTTATACTTACTGATTAGCCAGCACATTTCGGGGAAATACACTAGCAATGATAATAATATTGTCTACCTTTCTCTCAGTGTGATAAAAAAAGATCATTGAAGAAACAGTTTTTCTATGTGAGTATTGTTTATTTTTCTGTCCTCTCAATGTCTGTTGTCAATTTGTACAGTGTCTGTGATTTGAGTGAAACAGTTGCTCAGCTTTTCAGGAGAGCAGGGAAGAATAAAACTGAGAATGTAAAAAGTTTAGGAGACATCCCTTTTTCTTCAGCTTTCTAAAATGTGTAGAAAGAAGTTTGTGGAGAATAAAGAGTTAGCTTGTGGCAATTAGGTGATTCCAAACTCACATGAAAGAAAAAAAGTCTTATCAGCAATGGAGCCAATGCAGCCTGGTGCCTTGTGTCTTCTGGCTGGCCCCTCTGGTGTCGAAGAGGGCTAGTGTTTTCAGTGAAGGTTTCTGCGGATTGGGACACTTCCATTGCCATTCTCCCATGAGGATTTCCTGCTATCAAAGATGATGAGCTCATTTTGCATGCTTCCCCTCAGTAAGAGCATCAATAATATCTTGCCTCCCAGATGAGGCAAATTCCTCAAAACTTGTAGCATTTCATGTCTGACATTTCTGTGGCTCTGATAAATTTTGTTGGATCTGCCCAACAGCAGTGCCTCTGGTTTGGGCAACAGGACACACAGGGGCGAGATAAACTACATGGTCAGAGCAGACCCTTCCCAGACCTAAGCAATGCTGGTTCCTCAAGACTCATGCAGAATATGATACCCACCAAAATGCTGGGCAAGGCATGTCAGCAGTCTACAGCCCTTTTCTTCTTCAAGCGTCTCACCCAGGGCTGCTTGTAGCACCAGGATTGACTGATTTGCCTTGACAACAATATGCAACAATGTCACCCTCACTGGGGCCAGATATGGGCTGCTGTATATCAAGGGATGCATGACTGTCACTGAGTAGGTAGTCCTGTATACAGTCCTGCTGGCAGAGGTAATAGGTATTGGAAAACCTGCTAGGGTTCATCCTGTTTTCACTCTCCAAACCCAACAATTTAGTCCCTGGTATATTGATTTCAGCTGTACAAAGCACATGCTCCTGCTTCAGCTGGATACACTGCAGTCTAGGTATGTATGAGAAATCCCCCCTTGAGGAAACTGGAAGTGGCCTTTGGATGTGTGTCACTAACCATACCACAGGTGATGCGGCAAAAGCTGTGCTCTGCTGCTCCCGAACTGCAGAGAACAGCAGCTATAGCAAGCAACAATGCCTGAGTGTGCCTGCACTCTGTGCAGAGGAAAGCACAGGCTATGCCGGGAAGCCATTAGTTACTCTCTGGAGAAGTGGCAGAAAGCTGCCCACCAAGAACATCTCCAGAGGTATCACCATCCTAAAGGAAGGAAGAAGGAAACCGTGCTGTGGCTCTGCCTGCCGCATGAGTGCCCTTTCGCTGGGGTGAGATTTGTGGAGTTAGGTAAGAGGTGCAGATCTGAATTCAGCATCTCTGGTATCCTTCCCTGCAGGTGCCTTCCAAGGACATCCAGGCTATTATCAGCCCCTAAATAAAGGGCCTTGCTTGGGTCCAGCATACTCAGTGGGAAACTGCTCTTTTTCAGAAGTACAACTGAAAAAATGTGCATTTACTGCAAACTTGTTTTGTGATTTACATGGCTCTGTGGGTATTAGTTAGGCTGGAGCTCCCAGTGTGCTGACAAAAGTTGCTGCCCTGAATGTCTTGTAGCATAAAAGAAAAGATCCAGGAACTAAAAAACACAAGAAAGGGAGTACAAGAAAAGACGTGTTATCAATTACTATTTGCCTCAACCAGAGCTTCGGAACGTTAAAAAGGGAAAAAAAACCCCACCAAAAAACCACTGACAAAACACTCAATACTCCAACCATGGGGTCTCAATGTAAGTCCTGCAGTTCTTTGTCAGGTGGAGCCTCAAACCAACTTCAACAGCAAGATTAACCTGAGAATATTGTTTTGTTTGCCTAATTTCCTCTCGTCCCAGGATATACATCTTACAAAATCTCTGTGGACTAGGAAGCTGTAATGAGTATAACCATGTTTCTATAGTGAAATGTTCTGAATGGGAAATGACATGATCAGGATGCACCTTGCTTAGAGAACATGGTAACTCCTCAGTAAAGCAACCTGTACCTGAAGGCACCTACATAAAGAAAGGGTTACAGAAAGAGGGTAAATAAACTGCACTAAAGCCCATAGAATTTTGAAGAAAATATATTGGAGGGAAATAGTAAAGCTTTCAAAAACATCTATTTTGTAATAAATTACCTTACTTACATTTCCTCAGCTGAAATTTCTTGCTGCCTGTACAAACATTTTCAGCCATTAATGGAAGTAAAGACACCACATGAAATACAGCAAATATCAGAATCTCAAGGACTTCGTGCATAAAAAATTAATCCCAGGAAGCAGCAGCTATCATTATTTTAGTCCCTTTTTACTGTTTCCTAACTCAAAAATACCTTGCTGCTATCCGGCACCCCCAAACTCTGTGCTACCATTTTCATGCTTGTTAAACATGCAGCTAGGAAGTAATTTGCTTAGCAACCAGCACCAACATATTGCACCAGAAGAAAAGAAAGGTTACCTAACAAGCAAACTTGGCTAGAAGCCAGCTGAGAGACCCAAAGGCATCCCAGACAAATATCTCTGTTTTCTGAATAAACTATAAATTAGTAGGAGGAACAGCAGGGACAGACTAAGTCAACAGTGATTTTGGGGCATACCCATGCGAGTGAGCCTTTGCCCATGCATGCTGTTATTATGGCACACAGACAGAATAAACAAGAAATAGTGGGTTCCTCATGCAAGTATTCCACCATGCAATCTGTGTAGCTGAAACATGTAGCTGGGGTGCATTAAGAGGAGTATGGCCAGCAGGTTGAAGGAGGTTCTTCTCCCCCTCTACTCTGCTCTAGTGAGGCCCCATCCGGAGTGTGCCCAGGGCCAAGAAGGTCAACAGCATCCTGGCTTGTATCAGGAATAGTATAGCCAGCAGGAGTAGGGAGGTGATCATGCCCCTGTACTCGACACTGGTGAGGCCGCACATTGAGTACCATGTTCAGTTTTGGGTCACAGAATCACAGAATCACAGGATGGCAGGGGTTGGAAGGGACCTCTGTGAGTCATCTAGTCCAATCCCCCTGCCGAAGCAGGGTCACCTAGAGCAGACTGCAGACAGGACCTCGTCCAGGCGGGTTTTGAAAATCTCCAGAGAAGGAGACTCCACAACCCCTCTGGGCAGCCTGTTCCAGTGCTCTGACACCCTCAGAGTGAAGAAGTTCTTCCTCATGTTCAGGTGGAACTTCCTCTGCTTCAGTTTGTGCCTGTTGCCCCTTGTCCTGTCGCTGGGCACCACTGAAAAGAGTCTGGCCCTGTCCACCTGACACCCATCCTTAAGCTATTTAGAGGCACTTGTAAGATCCCCTCTCAGCCTTCTCTTCTTCAGGCTGAACAAGCACAGCTCCCTCAGCCTTGCCTCGTAGGACAGATGCTCCAGTCCCCTCATCATCCTTGTAGCCCTCCGCTGGACTTTCTCCAGTAGCTCCTCATCTTTCTTGAACTGGGGAGCCCAGAACTGGACACAGTACTCCAGATGGGGCCTCACTAGGGCAGTGTAGAGGGGAAGAAGAACCTCCCTTGACCT
>Ga0065711_1004818_pt1 | contig 42289 bp, 19 predicted proteins | sample Hoacrofraction12_FD_59098 | JGI IMG/M metagenome (GOLD analysis project Ga0065711, IMG submission 59098) | Hoatzin crop microbial communities from Cojedes, Venezuela - Epithelial fraction 12 v2 (version 2) | ecosystem: Host-associated > Birds > Digestive system > Esophagus > Crop | place...
TTTCTTTCTTTCTTTCTTTCTTTCTTTCTTTCTTTCTTTCTTCCTTTCTTCCTTTCTTCCTTTCTTCCTTTCTTTCTTTCTTTCTTTCTTTCTTTCTTTCTTTCTTTCTTTCTTTCTTTCTTTCTTTCTTCCTTTCTTCCTTTCTTCCTTTCTTCCTTTCTTTCTTCCTTTCTCCCTTTCTCCCTTTCTCCCTTTCTCCCTTCCTTTCTTCCTTTCTTTCTTTCTTCCTTTCTTTCTTCCTTTCTCCCTTTCTCCCTTTCTCCCTTTCTCCCTTCCTTTCTTCCTTTCTTTCTTCCTTTCTTTCTTCCTTTCTCCCTTTCTCCCTTTCTCCCTTTCTCCCTTTCTCCCTTTCTCCCTTCCTTTCTTCCTTTCTCCCTGTCACCCTTTCACCCTGTCTTCCTGACTTCCTGACTTCCTGACTTCCTGACTTCCTGACTTCTTTAACACAAAAAATCATAGTTCTACAGATCATATATCTCATTTCATACTGAAGTATTTATAACTGGTATTTACAGATCCAGATGAATGGCCAGACACTGTGAAATCCTTCCCACTTACAAGATGTTATTGCTGATTTATTTCCTATTTTGTATTAGTATGGAATACAGTAAACATCACTATTATACCAGAAGGAAAAGAAAGAAACAGCAAAGCATGTGTTTTCAATGCAAGATACAGAAAGCAAAATACAGTGCAGTGCTGTAAAGGAACATAAAACAGCTGTTACAGAGATTTAACAGTCCAGGCATTGTTGTACAAATATATACCAGATAGCAAGTTGATTGGTTATTTACATGCCGTTGCTCCCTGTTCTGTATCTTTTATTGTTGAGACACTTTTTCAATTACATGTAGAAAACATTTAGCTTGCTTGCTTTTCTTTATGAAAACAGCCTTGTAGCAGCCTTCTTTTTACTTGAAAGTCAATGACTTAGATGTGAACTTTCAGATGCTGTGTATTGTTTGTGTCCTATGCCAACTAAAACCAACATGGAATTCTTCATAGTACAGTATTTCTCAAGCATCTTCCATGAACCTTCGTCTCTGGGTAAATCCAGAACACAATTGCATCTACACAAGATTAACTGAGAACCTCATTAAGCCAAGTCCCGTGTCCCAACTGCAGTTCTGCGGCTTAGGGTAGGTCACCCCAAGAGGTCAAAGTCAGGAACAAGCATATGGAATCTGGTACTTGATTGAGTGTGTTTCTTTCCCTGAATCATTCACAATACCTAGAAAGCAATATTTGGAGAGGTCATACAAGGGTTATGTACTTCACTCCCAGTGAAAATGAGCTCTTCAATTCTTAGAAATGAACATCAACATCTATAAATATCTATTTGGATGTCCAAATGAATATGTGTGGTGGGATTTTCAAAGGCAATGGGGATTTAGAAGCACAAATCCTCAAGAAAATTTGTCCATTTCAACCTTTAAATCGTAGGTTGTTTAAGTATCTTACTCCTACCTGTTAAGCTCTTTGTCTTGGATCAGAGTGCATGGCATTTAATTTTGGCCTTCTAAAACTTTTTTTTGCCTCATCTTAGAGTAACTGGGGAGACTCCCTCTGTGTTCATTCAGTGGAGAGAAATCAGCACCTTCCATAGGATAATTCATCTTATCCTACTTTCATGTGAGATATATCACTCTGTGAAGATGTGGTATTTCACTCTTTGTCTACAGAGGAAGCTCATATTACTAAGTAAATAAGATAAAACTAAGCTTGCAACTCTTCTATGGATAAATTTAGGTGAGACGAAAACACCATCAATTCTTGCTAAATTCACACTAGTTCTTTACCCTTGGTATGGAAACTCACAGAGCTTCAGCCTAAAAGGTACATCACATATTTAATCAATGAAACTCTGTTGTATTTTTTGCCTGTGTTTTTTTTATGTGCATGACGGCAACACTTTGAAGCCAGTTAAGGACTGAATTTACAGCAGATTAATAGAGGTTGTTAAGCACAGGTGTTTCTGTGATTGTGATGAATAGCAAAAAAGCACTGCTTTCAGTGTCCCTAGAAAGTCGCACATTCACCCAGGTGATCTAGGGGTGGTGAAGCTGCAAATCATTTGACTGCCTAAAACAGTGCAAAATGTCTTGTTGCTGCTGAGAAGCAGGCACAAACCCTGAAACATTGACTCTTGGCAAAGACTTTAAACTTAGAGTTTAAAAGAATTTGAAGAGTTGGTACCATTTGTAAAGCTGGGATGTGGGGTACCTATTTTGATGGACTTCAGAATAATAGATGGAATTTATTCTTGTCCATCAGATAATAGTTCAGATACCTCTGAGTTTACACATGGTTGTAGATGGAAATGTTATCTTCTATCCTGCCAAACAGTAAGGTTAGACAGTACATAGAAATCTTCAGATGAGCAAGCCTTCCTTTGGACTTTTTTTTGTTTTGTTTGATTTCAGGCATGAAAAAACCCCTCTGCTTTCTTCCAGAAACACTGTTTTTCTGGCCTGGAATCTTCTCAAGTCACAGAAAATTGCCCTCTACAATAAAAAAAAAAAAACAAACCAAAACCAAAAAAGTAGGTATTGCAGCTGGGTTTAAGCAAAGCACAAGCCTAAGAAGTCCCTGTTGCCAGACGAAAGGAAACTCAGACACCACTACCCATGATCTCAAATAAAACATCCAAAATTAAGACAGTTTTGTTGAAAGTTTAACCTAATTCATTTTGGGCTAAGAGTTGGAAGGAAACAAAGGGATCCAAAGTCAATTCTATTAACTTGATCAGAGCTACACTGGGACTGTGTCTCAAGATCATTATCTTACGAGACACGGATGTCAATCTCATTATGTAACCGAGTGTGTCTAGCTCTTTCCTGTATAAATATACTTAATAGATATAGTTTTGACCTTTTACTGTAAAATTAATAAAAAGAGATTGGTCTCAGTGTACCAAGAGGCTTTTCTCAGTCCCATTAAAAGATGATTTTTTGTGTAAATAAACACATTTCAGAACACAAAAGAAGAAAAATGTTTTCTGAAGAAATGACCTGAGCTTTCACTCCTCCATATATTATCTCTGCACCATTTTATTTCAGAAAATAACTCTCTTCTTATGCGAGAGGATTATCTGTCTGTACTCATGTCTGTCTCCTCATATCCATATTCCACTAGAATGTTAATGCTTTAAAGCTTCAACTGTACCTCAGAGACGGATATATTTGACACAGGAATTTTGTTGTAATACAAGGACTGGCCCACAGAGTGTGGAGCCTTGGGAATTTTGATTCTTTGATTTATCTGCACTTTTATAGATCATCTTCATAGTATTTGAGAGTGATGGGCAATTCAGCATTCATCTATGCACGCTGTGGTTTATGCAGTGACTTGAACAACTCCCTTGAGCCTGAGTGTAAATAATGTTCCTTGCCCATACAGAAGTAAATGGGCTTTAGCTCTTCTGCCACCCAAAAGTCAGGTGGGCAGGAAAAAGACTGTAAAAGAGCTGCAAGGAGGAGGAAGAGGATGAAACCTGGACTCTTTCTTTCACTTTATTATGCATTTACTGTGGCTGAATTTTATCATTTGACCAGGAAGGTGGCAAATGTAAGACAGGAAGGCCGAATCTATAGAGCTAATCCTGAGAGGGTGTATTGCAGTATAATTTCTTTCTTAGGGCCTTCCTTTTATGCGCACTCTACTTACATCTTTGGGAACCCAAGGGAAAGGCACTGTTATGTTGCTGATAGTCAGCAAGAAAACACAAAACCATTTTTGATCTGCTTACTTTGCTAAAGCCAGTGAAAAATCAAATAGTATTTAATAGAGACATTTTGCCTTGATTAGCAAGTTCAACAGCTGGCATGCAAAGACATCGAGTAGGTCTGTGGAGGATAAAGTGTCATCCTGGCTTAAGCACTGTTCGGTGCCCTTCTCACACTGTCACACCTGTAGCACTCTCAACTTTGCAGAAAAGTTACAACTGATTTATTCAAGCCAAAGAGGAGAATTAGATCCACATTTTGAAAATAATAGTACTTGATCGTAATGTCATTTCGGACAATACACATTTCCTTACCGGTGCAGATTATTAATAAGTTATTTAAAAAAAAAATAACTGCAGTTCAGAGCTGAGAAATCTCTGTGCTGATGAAGCAGCACAGAGAAAAATAAAAGGTTACCCCTCACCTCAGGCCCCGGTTCTCACAGTGCATCCTTTGATGCAGCAGTGTTATCACACAGCAGCATTCACAATGAAAATCAAGGTCCCAGGGAAAAGGACAGAAACTTAACTTACTGAATCTTCAGAATTGGCTTTTTATTACTGTACTGAAAATTTGATGCTATCCACAGAAAAATTCCCTTACTGTAAAAAAACCAAGATTGATTCTTGATACAAAGAAACTAAAGATGCCTTTGTTCACATTAGTTCTTTACTGGAGTCTCCAGTGGCTTCCAATGAGCTGCCTCTTTTTAGAACTGGAGTAGAAAATAGCAGCATCCACTTTTCTACACATTTCCATGCAAACACCACCAACATCACACAAGGTTCTGGTCTCACAACAAGGTGCTCAGAACAGCAGATAATGGTGGAAGCCATCTTCAGATTGAGATAAACATCCTCAGTGCCACCGACCTCAGAGTAATTTCTGTGTTAACTAAAAAACTACAGTGGGAGCTCAGAACATCACACAATGCCAAAAACTTTTAAGAATCAAATATTGTCTTTGTATCTGGCATCAAGTTCTGCTCACTGACATCACTGAAAGTTCTGTATCCCTCAATTAAATCCCAAATTTCCACCTTAGAACTTCTAAAATTCATTGAAAAATTGAAGTGCCCTTTCCCATCTCATGAGTACCAGAATTTTCCAGGCACTTAGCAACCCTTTATAATATAATAAACATTTTGAAATAAAATAAATTGAAATAATAAAAAGTAAAATAAAATAAAACAAAATAAAATAAGCTCAGTCTTCCTATCTGATCACAATCAAACAAACAAGACAGCCAAGCGTCACTTGGGCAGGGGCTCTGAGGGTTAGAAGAATGTCTGCAGAGTGTGGAGCTGAAAGGCTGCCATTCTGCTAAGGCTGTCAGTCAGCTGTGGTCATTCTTTGATGAAGGAAAAGAAAAAATGCTCTGTTTCACACAGGTGAATAGTAGTCCAAAGTAAAAATGATGTGACCAGAGGAAAATGTGGCTGGAGGATTTTTCTTTTTTTTTTTTTTTTGATAACATGAATATTCTACTAGAAGAGAAGTTCAACAGGGAGGGACAAAATAGGCTGAACGTTTATTTGAAACATGCTATGTGCCTTGAAAAACAAAATAACTTTCCCATTGGCACCAATTTTTTCAATTTAAGTCTAATTAAAGTTTTCAGTGCATGATATCTATATATGTTCATACCATAGCTGCCTGTTCTCTGGCAAATCTGACCTATAGGGCCTCACAGCTGGGAGAAGCCTCCACTTTATATTATTGTTTTTTTTTTTCAAACAACTATTCCATAGTTTCCAGTGTTTTCATACCAGTTATCTACATTTGTCAGTCTGCTATATTTACCATGGAATCATAGAATGGTTTGGGTTGGAAGGGACCTTAAAGCTCATCTGGTTCCAACTCCCCTGCCATGGGCAGCGACACCTTCCATTAGACCAGGTTGCACAAAGCCCCATCCTACCTGGCCTTGAGCAGTTCCACGGAGGTGATATTCACAACTTTTTTGGAAAATCTATGTCAGGGCCTCATCACCCTCAGAGTAAAGAATTTCTTGCTTATAGCTACTCTAAATCTACCCTCCTTCAGTTTAAAGCCATTACCCATTGTCTCATCCCTACATGCCCTTGCCGAAAGCCCCTCTCCAGCTTTCTTGCAGGCCTCTTCAGGTCCTGGAAGGCCACCATAAGGTCTGCCCAGAGACTTCTGATCTCCAGACTTAACCCCAACTCTCTCAGCCTTTCTTCATAGGACAGCTGTTCCATCTCACTGATCATTTTTGCGACTCTCCCCTGGACCAGCTCCAGCAACTCTATATCTTTCCTTTGGTGAGGGCTCCAGAGCTGGATGCAGGACTCCAGGTGGGGATCTCACCAGAGTGGAGTAAAGTGGCAGAATCACCTAATCACCTTATCTTTTGAGGCTGATGACTGCTACATTAAAGGATCATCTCCTGGATTCTGAAATATAGGAGGTATTTTCTTCAGCTATGATTTTTACATTGACCATTTCAACTTCCAGGAAAATCAGACTATTGTGAACCATTCAATACTAAAGTTTATTTAACAGAAAATCCAGGTTGCTAGTACAAAATTTATATTAAAAATATTTTATCAATCAACAAGTTGGATGTCCTCACTGTTTTGATAATATTATGATCAGAGCACTCCTTTCTTGCATCCTTTTTCTTACTGTACGTCAGATGAATCTAAATATCTTGGCTTGTTTTAATTCACTTATAACCCCTATGGCACAGCCAGACACATGTGCTGGTTTCGTTTAGCTGTGTAATTGCTGATCTTGTTTGCATATGTTGCTAAATATATGATTAGGCATAAACTGCAGAAGTCTACTCAATACATTCGGACAAATTTTCTTATTGGATTCCATATCTCAAATACAGACGAAAACTCCACTTACTCATTTCACAGTTGTCTAATTTTTTCTGCAAGCTTTTCATTATCAGACTTCTAGTGCTGAAGGCAGAAACCTTTATGTCAGTGAAGCTAAAGTTTGCTACAATATACCCTGCAAGTTAGTCCCCAAGCATACATACAGCCTGTAAAACATGAACACGTGTCTGATTATGTTCTGATTTTACTTATGGTTTCATGCATCAGTTTTAAAGAATGAGTGGAGATCAGCTCACAGATTTTAAAGTTTTGGATACGTCATATATTATTCAGAAGGAAACCTGGGCCGTGCTCTGCACTGAATCACTTCAGGGCAGAACACTTTATCTCAGCCAAAATACATCCATAAGCAGTGGTAGAATACAGCAGCAGATAGTCTCTAGCTTTACATGTGACTTCATGTTTTGCAACACCACCCTATCTCCCATTAATCTAAAGGCACCCACAGCATGGAAGACTAATTCTTTGGACCCCCATCCATGGATGCTAATGAAGACATCAACCGAATGCCTGCAATGCAGCATATACCTCATATCAAATGGTTATAGCAGAAAGAGAGAAGAGGAAAATGGTAAAAGGGCTATAGTTTCATCTCTAATAAATGTGTCTTTGCAGCTGAGTCTCAGCAGAGAAGCTAGAGAGGTTTCTTAATCAACAAGTCGTGTGCCCTGAGCCTCATAATAGCAATAGTACTTCAGTGAACTGAGATACAAAAACTTGGTCTCCTGCCTCAGATTTCTGAAAGCAAGCAGGAAGTAAATTAACACCAAGAAATGCCTTCATACCTTTAGTTTTGAAGCTCCCTTATTTTTCTTTGTATTTGAAGAAACAAGTATTTTATAAAGTCAGTGTTTTTGATTGCTTAGTAATAATATTGGCCAGGGATAATTTTCACTGGTATGAGAACCATTTCACACCAAAGGTTATGACCTTCACGTGTTCTTGGGAGGAAATTACCTGGATGTGTATTACTATCAGTGGATGGAGCCAGAACTTTCAGCAACACTTTCTTATGGAGCTTCTGGGACTTCAGAGAAAGAGATCTTTTCTTCATAAAGTAAGCCAGGTGAAATACACTTACAAAATCTCTTTGTAAAGAAAATCTATACAGAAATCTAGATGGTTAGTTCAACATATTGTACTGGGTAGGTGTATGACCTTAACTTAGACAGGACATATATTACATCTTGTCATTATGCTGTCATTCTAAAAAAATTATTCATTTATTAAGGTCCAAATAGTGAGAACATAAGACAGTCAGCACCATTTGTCCTGGGGTCCAAGAAAGAATTCCAGCATATCTGATTTCTAAAGACCATTAAAGATATACCAATGAAAGCTGTAGGTATAAGATCATGTGACCAAGAACTAAATATATTTCAATGAATAAGGCAAACTAAAATTAAGATGCTTTGCTCTGTTCTGACCATTGTTTAGAGTAATTAAATCCTGTGCCTTGTGGAATATTGGGCTTGTCATGGAAGAGGAGTCAGAGAAATTGGCTGCTTTTGATACAAAAAGAATTATTATTTATTGAGGCTGCTGAATGAAGATTACTCAATAGCAATGTGGCTAACACTTTGTCTACCTTGACACAACCTGGAATGTTTAAGTGTAAATACACAATGATTTTCTATATCCTGTCCTTGTTTTATTAAGTCACGGAAAGAATCGCTAATGACCAGACTCTTGTGTTCTTCATCTCCTCTTCAAAAAATTTGCCTCAAATAAAGGCCATGCTTTCATATTTCCAGTAGTTCAACCTCAGAATTACAATAAATGGAAATGGTTATCATTCTCACTTACATTTCTGTAAGCCATGTTTAACACTTCTATTCTTGACATTTACATGTTGCAACTGAGTATCCATGGAAAAATATATACATATGTGCCAGTATATATTTCATATATATATGTATATACATATATATCAGGGAACTAGAAATTGTTGTGATGGGAGTATTTAGAAGACTCATCAATCAAACCAGTTTAAGCTTTAAAACAGAATTCTACTAGATTAATGTTCATTAATATTACATACTATATTAATGGTTTGTTCTACTCATTAACAACCATTTTCACTGCATATTCAACATAATTAGTGCTTAAAAATCAATCCTAATTTAAATACAATATACAGTGCCATGGAGCTTCACAGGTGAGCTCGAAGCAATCAGGCTCTCTTGCAAAGGATCTCCTTCATCACATCTGAGAACTCATCCTGTTATAACGTGTTTGGATTTCCGGGTAGTGCGTAGTTCTCAGCTCCCAGCTATTGACTACTTGCTGCCCAAAGATGGGAGGGGGTTGCTGCATTCCCAGACGGAGGCAGATGCCTTCTCCTATTGTTTGGCTGAGATTTTCTTTGTCCCTCACTGAGCTGTTGTTTCTTTTCCTTCGGAGAAAGCAGTCTTTTCACAGCTCTTGAAGTTGTGCTGCTTCAGTGACCAATAATTGCCCTTCAGTGAATTGCGTGTGGTTCTGGGTCCTCTGCTTTCGACCCATGACCATACTTTCCAGGCTTTTGCTGCTATCCCACATTTAAACTGACATAATAACAGGGAAAATCTGGTACCACACTCAGGCTCACACAACAAGTTCTTGTAACAAGCTGATAACAAGTCCAAGAGGCCAGGACAGGGGTCTGGCACTGTTAGCAGAAAGCTTATGTTCTGTTACTAGCACTGGTTATACAGTTTTTATGGGCCGTTAAGTATGAAAATGCTTACACAGTTATGCCATTTTAATCTGTTTATATTTGATTTCAAAATAAACTAATATCAAAATCTTTTCAGTGTGCTCCTGCTCTCATGGGTGCAGCAGGTCTCTGTTCATCCAACAGATAGTCAAATTGTGAAACAATGCAAGTTTCCCATGACTAGCAGCAGACCCACTGGTGCTGACTGATCATCATTTTCAGTGGGACACAGGCCCAGGGAAAGATTCTGGTCTTGTAGTTTTAGCCCATTAACATGACTGACCAATGAAGATCTCCCAGTTACTGTTGCTGTTTTTCCAGTAGCTTTTACACTCTTCTATCTTGGATTATTTCTCAGGGAAAGACTGAGATTATGATCTTTACAGAAAGACAGCCATGATAAAATACATTAACAAGAATGTCTTTGTAACAGCCTTCCATCCTGCAAGGCTTGTTTAAAAGCCCTTTCTTCACCTAAAAGCAGAACAATGGTTATGGCCAGCTGAACTCCTGTTGCAAAACAGGATTTAAGAAGGAAATCAAACATTTTGTCTGGGGTCACAAAATAACAAGGACCTTTGCTCTTTCTCACATTGACATAAGGTCACAGGAGAGAGTGAAACAGGGTGATTCAACTTAAAAGAAAACATATACTAAATAAAATTTTAAAAATACATTATTAGACCTTAACATAAATTGAAATTCTTGTAAAATAGTTCATCAGTTTTTGATTTTACTTTAGATGGGTGTCTAAATCTTCAGACGTCTGTATGCAAGGGGTGTCTCTGAAGATAAAAATCTCTAATTTTAGGTCTACCTGATACACCCTTTTCAAGCTTGATCCTGAGAGCTCTTGCATCTTCTCTAGCCTGGAGAGAAACTGCTTTATTCACTTGTTTTATACGAGTGGAACCAGTGCCTGGAGAAAGATGGAGACATCCTGACAGAACTCAGGTGTCTGCCAAAGGTTTTTTCAGTTCACTTTTAGAGAGACAGAAATGTCCCTTCCGGAATGCATTAGTGTGTTTTGCGCCACACCATATTTAATTCTTCTAAAAGCAGAGGAGTAATATAAGAAATGCCCCCATAGACAGCAGTGTCTTGAATTCTCCTACTTCACCACAGCACCTTAGAAAACATTGAATGGGACTTATTCTTTTAACCTCGGAGGTAAATATAATCCATATGGTATTCTTATTGTATTACCTAAACAACAAAATTCTGTCAACATTATTGTCTACAAATAGTAGTTGAAATATCAAATTCCAGATTCTGAACCCATATTTCTTACATTACAGTCCCTAAACTAACCACTAATCTTTATGTTAAAATAAAATTTGCTCGTGGAAGCTCTATTCAGACTACTACAGGCTAGTGTGAAAAGATAGATTTAATGAGTGTGTATTTTCTAGTCAAACTTAGACAGATAAAAATCTCCCATCCATCTGCAACAGTTATACACAAAGTTTGCTGTGTTTTAATGGGAGAAAGGCTTCACGAGCCTCTGCAAAAGAATGACTAATTAGTGTGGGGCTTGGGGGAGAGAAATGGGGGCACAGGAGAGTAGAAATTTAGTCTCGGTCTTGTTTCTACAGTCAGATAGCATTTGGTGCAAGGTGTCAAGCATGTGTCTGAAGTTCACGATAGTAACCCAGTTAGCTCTCCAGACTCACCAAAATTTTCAATGTTATTTGCACAAAACTGAAGAAGTTTTTGTGAGCCTGGTTTTGTGTGAGTAGAATGTACATTTTGTTATTTGACTTGTCAATTTTATTCACGAGGCTATGCTTTTCTCCATTCTGTTTTCCTACATTGAGAAGATTTGAGGGGGGAGGTTATTTATTTTATTTCCACTGCACAATTGTAACACATACGAACTTTTGATAGAGCTAGGCAAACCTTGTTTTTAAATGCTCTACCAATATTTACTTGGATTTTTAATACAAGTTCTCAGTGGCTAGGTTAGCTGCCACCCTGTGTTTGTTTGCTGCAGTTATTTTAGTTAATGAGTTTGCTGGCTGGGATGTTCCTGGGAACAGCTAATTTTAGACAACTATTAAAAAATACTAACAGAAGGTGAATTTCACAAAATGCTGCTATTTGCAATGGAAGTCTGGTTTTAAGAGTTGTGGTTTGCTCATCCAATCAGAAAAACATATCATATGATTTATGTATCTGCTCACACCATCTTGAATTTCAGATTTTAAATTTTATGTACTTTCAACCATCTGCTCACGAGCTAAATTCACACCATGGTTTATCAGAGAAAATACATATATTTGGTAAACAGTTTTGAATAGTTGATGAAGGGAGGGAAAATTCCATCTGATTGTACAATTTCTTCAGCAGGACTTGGAGGTCACCTTCCCTTTCCTGCTTTCTCAGTCTATAGTGTAATATTTTGATCTTAGTTTTTCTTAGTTCAGTTTAGATAGCTTCATTCTTCCCGTAGGGCTCAGAGTTCACAGTTCCTGAATGACTACAGTTTCACTTTCAAGGAATTAACAATTGGATGTTAGATTTTCTTTCTCCTATTTATTAATCACTGCCTTTAGCCACAGCCTCTTCTGGAAGTAGCCTGCAGTTGGCATCTAGGCATTGAACACTCTGGAGGACTATTTCATGCAGGCTCAAGGCTTTGTGGCAAGTCCTGGAGGAGCACCCAATTTCCAACCACTCCTGCAGACGGGAAAGGAGAGGGATGAGGCACTTATGGGCTTTAGGTCAAAACATGGAAAAACTATGATCAGCTGCATTGTTAATATTTTAGGTATAATTTCTGTTGCTGTGTCCAGACATACCTCTTAGGGTATATTGTGAATTGCCTCAGGATCCTGGTCTTCTGCCTGTCCAGATGACAATCTTACTGAAGGACATCAGATCTGCTATCCATTGTGCACACCCAGATTTACTTTGTAAACGAACAGGAGATGAGAACAGTGAAGTGGTTTGGATCCTTCACCTGTAGTTAATGTGAACCTTGATACAAGACAATGTGAATCTATTATAATCCTTAAGTGACAACTCTAGTGAGATGCGTTTACAGAAAAACTCCTCTCTGAAACATGATTTCTAAAGTCCTGCTAAAGTTGAGACCTACAGAAAAACTTGAATCTAGGTGGACTTGTTCGGAGCTACCACATTTCAGCAGACTGCAAAAGGAAACCGTGAAAATACCTGTCCAGTTTTTGTACAGGAGGCAAGACTGTTCATTTTCTTCCCATAAGTCTAATCATCATCTTCATGCACAGTTCAACAAAACCTCTGTCTACATTTGAAGTTTGATTTGAGAGAGGAAATTTTGGAAAATATTAAATTATTTGACTAGCAAAAGATAAGAGAAAGTTCTTATAATTACAATTCTGAAATGATCACATTTTTCTGTATAAATAAAACTAATTTATAACCTGTATTTTTTTGTATCTGTTTCAAATACCTCTTTTCACCAGGGTTTCATGAGGTTTTCCCAGTTGTATGCTTACCAGGTCTCATAGATTAACAGCTATGCCCAGCATCAGAAAGGAGATTGGTAGCAGAGGCGGAATTTTAATCTGACTTTAGCTGTGTCACATAACTTAACTGCAAGAAAGTCCTTCTTTGCTGTTTAACAAGCAGTATACATATGGTAATCAACCATGCCAGGATGTGCTGGCAGCATTTGGACAGCCTCTTCCAATAAACATTTGTCACATGGCTTTTCTTTGTTTTACAGGTATGATCACTGTAGATCAAGGTGAAGGGGTGGGACACTTTAGAGAGGAACACATTAGTACTGTCCAAAAAAAGATGCGTTGTAATTCAGAGGACTTGAATTCTTCTCCCACTTCTGCTGCTGAGCTGGGAAAGTCATTTCACATCAGACTGCTGATCCCAACTTCCCATAGAAAGCTCTTTAAGCTCCACCAATGGCAAGTATTATTGTCAGATCTATTGAAGATTGATGTTGTTATGTAAGCAATAGCCTTTCCCTCAAGAAAGGGGCAGTAATGTCATTTTACAGTAAACTTTACTGACTTACAAGTTTTCACCCTTTCTGATGGAACCACTGTTGCACAGCACTGCGCTTGGTGGTCGGAGCATGTAGCACACATCTCCGCTGCTCTCATGGGGCGGTGGGTGGAAATGTTACTGCAAGCTCCTGGCCTGCGAGATGATCCCAATGGTCCTGTCATTTCCTGTCATTTTCTGTATTCCTGAAGTTAATGATTCACACTGCATAAAAAACATGCATGAACCCTGGGGTTTTGTATCCACAGCACAGAGAGGCAACACATCCAGGGAAAGGAGATGTCATTAACCATGGTGAAAGGGGGTGAAGCTCTATACGTCTACCAGAGGAGCAAGAACCTATGACAAAAGGGTCATGGGAACTTGAGGATATATGACTGATCTTGATCTACTACTGTTGCCCAGATAAACTCAGAGAACATGAGCTAGAGATAACTGTGTATAGAAAAAAGAACATTGCAACATCTCTGGGCAGCCTGGTCTTTGTGGAAGATCTGTAGGGGTGTTCGCAGTTGCTGCTGAAAATGTAACCATCTTCTGAGGTCATTCAGAGAGAATATGAATGTGTGAGGGATCAAGTCCTCACCACAGTCTCACAGGATGAAGGGGAGGTCTGTGCAAACTGTAAGCCATGGACAGGTTTCGGATTTCTGATCCCCCATTTGTTGGATTTATTTTCTGCCGGTCCCAGATTCATCTCTAAAACTCCCAGATGCTTGTCACTTGCTCCCTAAAGATGATGGAGCCACTGAAACCAACAAATTTGCTGCTGCCATAGGGGAGAAGAGCTCTTAGTGATCATCTGGGTGAAGCAACCATGACAAAATGTTCAGATACAGTTCTGCACTAAGGCACAAATGTACAAGAAACAGAGCGTCTCAGGAAGCATAATTGGTCCCAAGGACTCAGATCACTTCAGTAAACTTCACACATTCAAAGTCTTATAAAAAAAATTATCTTTTAAGGAGGAATTTTTCTCACAACCTCGGAGCCTACCTTCAAAGAGAGTGGAACATATGCTGACATTTCCGTTTTTCTGATATTTGCTGCTACTAAGAAGCTCCGCATAGAGCCCGTCCTGTTGTTTTCATATCTATGGGACATTCTTTTCATTCCCTGTGATCTCAGTGAATACATACACAATTCAATACTGAGGTTAACGTGATTTCATACAGCACAGAATGGCTGGAAAATAACCAGCCAAATTGCAGCTTTCTGTTCAGCCAAATTCTTTCTGCACCACTCACCTCTCTATAGAATTTTCCTCTCACTAAAATATTTTCCCATCTAGACTTGTGCAATTCCCATGTGCAACTCCCAGTGCTGTCACAATGTGCCAGGCATATCAGTGCTGAGCTGATCAGTCGGGAGTGCCAATTCCAAAGGTCAGCCTTCTTATTTCATACCTAACGTTGCTGATGTGGCTGATCAGTTCAAGGATATGTACAGAAAAGAGACAGAGAAGAATGGTTTCTTGGGGAATTCAAGACTTGACTTGTAGACAGCGGATTGTCCAGATCAAGCAAGTAAGTTTGTTAGCACTTGAAATGTCATGTGCAGGTTGCTTTAGAACTTCTTAATAAAACATCAAAACCCATAAGTTTCGGGTTTATTTGTGATTTGGGTTTTTTTTTGTTTTGGTGGGTTTTTTTGTGAAAGAATCTAAAGTTGTTATTCTGTGAAGCTTCTTAGGGCTCCTGTAGATTGAATATATAAATTCAGCCTTCACTGGTAGTGTGGAACATTACTACAAAACAAGGAAGTAACGGAACGCAGGTGTAGGATGCCACAGAAGTAAGTAGAAAGGAGGTCCAGAAAAGAAGCATGGATGTCAAGTTCCCCTTCCTGTTACATGGATCTCCCTGCACTTGACCAGGTAGGCCTTTGATGCCAGCTATGTCTTTGATCAACATGAAGGAGGTCAACAAGCTGCTCGCCCACTTTCCTAGTTTGTTAACATGATCACAGCAAGCACAGACCATCACTAAATCCAGATGTAGGGGCATTTAGCAGACTAGGACTCAAGCGTTATAGAAGATCCCATTTATTTCAATAGGCCTGCAGGACTAGTCAAAGTTTTACCTCAGCTGATACCCTCAATACCGCTCAAAGTACCATCCATAGCAGAGAAAAGAGATCTAAGTGTTTTTATAAGCCCATCAACAGCAAGTATGGATCCTCCTGCTCTGGATCTCAGCTTCATGCTCCTCATTTTTACTTCAGATGGGGACTTCCTATTCCCTGCTGAGAAGCACTAGATATACATTTTATACACAAAGTTTTCACTGCATGTATAAAGCGTAGGACAAATTTCGTGTCTCAGGGCGCAGCGAAGGTAGAGATAATGAGAATTCAAAAAAAGAAAAACCCAAAGAAAAATATATATTTAAACTCTGGCATAGTGAAGAAGTCTCTTCTTACATACACTTATCTATTCATGATTCCTTCCCTTCTGCACATGCCTGTTCTGCACAATGCAGATACAGATTGAAATGTCTAGCTCTTAATACCTTTTCCTGTGGGGAGATGGCAAATAAATGCATAAATTAATATATATGTGAATTTCTGTCTCAAGGGTTTAGCGGAACTTCTCAAAACTGACAATCTGGAGTGTTTCAAGTCAGCTTTATATAGAATGTAGGGGATTCTAAACAATACCTTATTTTTTTTTTTTTTTGATGTACCATAGCATTCTGTGCAAGCTTCTGAAACACACTTGTGCTTTTGAAAGTTTTGTGTAGATGGATGGGCAGTTTCACAGATTTTTTTTTTCTTTTTTTTATAACTCCGTGTCCACAAGGAAGTCTTTGTGAATTTAAAATTGACCTTTAAGAAAGCGCACTGGATCTTGAGGAAACCTTACCCACTCCTCAACAAGTATAGAGGTAGTTCCATCAGGGTCCTAGAAAGAATGGATTTTGAAAGGCACTTGAACACCTTCTCTGTTTTTGTAGATGTCATATTTTAATTTTAAAAACTGATCACAGCAGCAAACACTGTTTCTCAAAGATTCTTACCACAACATCTGTTGAAGTGGAAATGGCATATTGTAGAAATCCATATACAAAAATTCTTACACAGTGCATACATACGTATGCACAACAGGAATAAACATGAACACTCATGTGCACAAACACAGAATTAAAACGTGTCTTCTTGTGCAGTGGTCAGCTGAGTGTTGTCTTAGTAAAGGAAAGTGGAATCTTTCTTCTGAACTTCAAGGCCAGGAAAAGAATAAGCAATGCAATGAGCCTGTGTGTTTGACAGCAAACTTGGAAACCTTCAGTTGGCTTAGTTCATGTGTGATACATGATCTAATACCGAGTGCTGGTACTTTAGATGAACTTTGCTGCTACCATAAAGCAGCACAGCTAACTTACGATACCTCACTGATATGTCAGTGTTACAGGGGATGAATCTGGCCCTCAGTACAAAGTAATCTGTATAATCATCCTTTCATTTACTTTTCATTAGTTTTCCATGTAGACAATTTGGTAGGTGTTAGACTCATGATTAAAATCTTTGAGTATTCAATCACATTTAATTGCTTTAAAATCAAACAAAGAAACAAGCAAACAAACCTAAAACCTCTTGGTACTCTCAGTCTCTATAACTAAAAGCACAACAAAATAAAAATTAAAAAATCCAAACCATTCCTTTTTGTGATTAATTTGCACTTAAAGTGCAACCGAATATAGTTGTCATCTGATCACTAGGAAAGGAGGGAAAACAGATTTTCTCCACCTGACCTTAAAGGTCTTTTTCTCTATCTGACCTTAAAGGTTTGAATATCTCAGTTGACAAATTGTAATTTTCTTTTTTCTTCCCCCTTCATTCCATCTTATAACTGTACTTTCCCAATCTTTAATACTCTTGTGAAGACTTGAAGAAAATTTTTGACATCCACACTCTCACTGCTTTTCTTTTTAACCTTTGAAACCATAAAATGGAGGGAAAAACAAACAGCAAAAAAATCCCAAACCCCAGACACTCACTGACATTGAGACACAAGCTATGTTATCAAGCTATATACCATATGACACATGAAAGGTCCGGACAATACTGTACAGACAAGGTCAGGCTGGGTTTATATGGAAGAAGTTAACTACAAATGAGAGAAGAAGTCCTTAGAGTCTCTGTAACTGTGGCAGATTTTCTCTTCCCTTGTCAGAGAGTTTAGCAGAATTTTTGCCTTTGTTTGTCTTCTTAAACTGGTGGAAGATGAATTACAGTCATGCTTTGAAAATCAATACTTAACTCCTGCAAATCTCGGCCTATGCAAGGCAGTTTCCTCACTGCTGTCCTCAGACAACCAGGTAACTACTGTTGCTCTTCATGTAGCTCAGTCATTTACTCCAGCAGGCACATCACACATGTGAATACTCTGAAACCGTCTGAATTTTGATCCATGTACAATGCCCCTCTTGCAACTGCCATCAAATAAATATCATGATGACACTTCTCTCAGGAAGAGGACGACATTTTACCATCAGCACTTCAAATTAGTCTTCTCTGTTTTTTCCATGCTTGCGCACCTGGCTTGGCTGACTTGAAGGCTCTTCTAGTGCTTCCTGCTCAGATAATAATATTCGGTGCTTCTTGACTGCTTTGTATGCCTGAGATTTTAGAAGATCCCGCAGGAATATATTGAAAAGTACTTTGATTTTTAAGGGTTTTTGTATATAGATGTATACTTCTTAGATCATAAAAAGCCACTCATGAAATAGCGTTTAGCCTTTTTGATATCTAGACTTTCAGATTATAAACAGCTCTGGGAGGTCCTGTTTTGTGTGTCTGATGGTAGTACTTACCATAAAGGAGTTCTGGTTTTGTTTTTCCTGTCATGCAGTAGGAAATCTCACAACAGTTAAGAAAGCTCATTGTAGCTGGAAATCAAAAGCCAGATGGTAATACTTCCAATTAGCATCCAGCATCCTGCACAAAGTTCTCTGTTAACTTCTGAAAATAAGATAAGGTATGGGTAATGAGGATGGAATTAAGTTGGAAACTCGGAGCAGAAACATGAGCCTAGACTTTATATATCCCATATGGGAAGGACTTTAGCCAGCCTGATGTTCCTGAACTGAACAGGAAAGCTCAGAATTCTGCTGTTTTCCTTGTACAGTGAACAGTTTCTCTGTGGTCCAGATTTGCATAAGACCTTACACAGCTCATCGTCAATGATTGAAGTTTCCTCTCAATCCATTTTTACCCAAAGTCTGAGCCCAAAGGCTTAGCCATGTCATAGCACAAGTACAACAAACAACCAAGTACAGGTGAAGGAACTCATCTAGTAAAACAGCAATAACATTTTTAACAAAAACAAGTGAAAAATCTGCCTCCTTCATTTCCTGGCTTTGCACTTTGCGACTACTGGCAATGTCTTTACCACTTTGACAATCTAAATATTCTCAAAATGGAATATCTCCCTCTGTCATGCATGGGGACACAATGGAGAGCTTCTGCTCAGAGGCACTGCAGTGAATATAGTGGACTGATTTTACTACTGATGAAGCTGCTTTGCTGCCACAAAAACTATTTTATGACTCCATTTGCGTAATGTCTTTTAGCCTTTGTATACCTTGTTTCCCCGTTTGCGTACTTCATTATTACCCCAGCAGTGCCATAAATTTTCATGCACAGCTGTTTCTCAGGGACAAAAAGCAAGGCACAATAGCTAGTCAGACCAGATTACATCAGATTGGATAACCTGAAAAGACGTTATAGGAATCTGTTATTACAGCATGTCCACACTGGCACACAGCACAGTTTTAGTTCATGCTACTTAAATACATACTTTGTCATGGCCTGTATTCCGTGTGTAAATGTCTTCAGAGCTGGTGACATCTGTGATGTGCTCTCATAGCCCGTGCTTCTGCACATGATCTTCCTTGGTGGGTGTTGTGCTTTACTACGTACTGTCTTGCCAAGCTGCTGATGTGCTTTATTTAATCAACATTATCAGAGTTCTACAGACCTGTGAAGAGGATCTTCAGCTGTCTGTTTCCATACTAAAATTGTTTGTTGTGTGTTAGATCTAGCTAAACAATCTTACTCCTTTTGCTTTTGTTCTCATAAAACAGAATGACAGAGGGGAAACATTAAGCTTGGGAACTTGTGAGGAAAACAAAGAAAAGGAAAAAAAGAAAAAAAATTTAAATCTCAGGAGTCCAGCAGTCCACGAGTTTCTGGGTTTGATGCTGAACAACTGGGAAAATACAGAAATCAGCAGTGGAAACAGAGCAGGGAGCTCTGAAGCAGGGCTATGTTTGTGAACAGGAAACAAGCTTCCACTGCATGAAAAAATGATGTTGCCACAGGGCAAGAAAACTGTTGTTTTGTTGAAACCTGTGAAAAGAACTTGGCGTCATCAAATGTGTTAGTTTGACATTTTTGAGAGCTTCCTTGTGTCAATCCTGTCAAACTGGAGCAGGAACAGAGGAACAGGTAAAGCCTATGAGCTGCTAGTTAACATACTCACGTTCAGAGTCCCACATGGCAATTTCAAATTGTCCCTCCTTAGATGTTTTGCATCAGGGTTTTACTGCCTAAATTCTTTCTTTTCTGATCTCTGTGACCTACACATGTACTTCTTTCCTCTCGATACTGACATGACCACGGGCTGAATCAAGTAAGAACTGCCCAGCACTGAGGAGGGAAATTATATCTGTAGCTACTGCAGACTGAATGTTAAAATAAGATAAGGTAAGGTAAGGTAAGGTAAGGTAAGGTAAGGTAAGGTAAGGTAAGGTAAGGTAAGGTAAGGTAAGGTAAGGTAAGGTAAGGTAAGGTAAGGTAAGGTAAGGTAAGGTAAGGTAAGGTAAGGTAAAGTCTCATTAGTGACCAGATAGATATGTAGTATAAAAAATGCAATGTGGTACCTTCAGCACCCGCTGGCTCTCTGAATAATCCAAATAATTTGCCCTGATTAGAAACACTGGCAAGATGAGATTTTTAGAACGCCACCACTCAGGTTTTTCCTCAGCTGAGATGTTTATCTCCATGACTGGGAAAAATAAGATGTGCCACAAACTAGCAAGAGTTTGTATTGTGATTATTATTGTTGATACTCATCTGAGAATCAAGACCTCTGAATCCTCTCCTTGCCACTAATACGCCATTTTTTCCATTTGCAAGTCCTTTCTTTGGCGACAATATTAGATGGGAGTTTAAAGGACAGAGGTTTGGGATGCAAAATCAAATTTAGGTTTTGGGACTCCTCCTTAAGCTAAATTATCCCTTACCAGCAACTGCCGATTTTCAGGACTCCTGTCAAAACAACTGTCACTGGCTGCTTGCAGTGTTAGGGGCCATTCTCAACTCCTGCAGCAACACCTGCATGCACATGGGAAGAAGAGCAGTGCAGCTCCTAGTTTCAGCCCATTGAGCGTTCACTCTTCTGAGCTGTTCTCACTGCATCAGCCTCTCCTCACCTCCTATGGGGAAAGGACATTCAGTCAGCTGGATTGTGCTGAGTGAACAGATATGCCATCAAAATATTTGTCCTGTGGGATAAAATGTGACCTCTTTATGTCTTAGTATTTAAACTAAATGGGAAATCAGAAGCCCAGCTTTGACAGAGTAAGTGCCAATATTGTACTTGTACCAGTGTGATAATACCTGTTTTACTGTATTAGTACTGCTGGCAGATTTTTTTCCAAAGTTGTTGTGGTTTAAGCTGGCAGCTGGCAATGAGGACCCGACAGCTGCTGGCTCACCCCTCCCCTTCCCCCCAAGTCAAATGGGGAGGAGAAAGAGACAAAAGGTAAAACTCATGGGTTGAGATAAAGACAGATTGATAAGGCAACAAAGGGAATACTAATACTAATTCTAAAATGGATACTGAAAATAATAATGATTATAATGAATATGCAAAGCAAACTACATAAAATACAATTTTCTTACCACCCAACAACAATTCACAACCAGTCCCCGATCAGCAAACACAGAACCCACAATGGGCAGATTTTGCGAATTTCACAAAATTCCCAAAAAACACTGAATTCCTGGAAAAGTTCGAACTCACAGACAAGAGAGGATTTGAACTCACAGAGAAGAGCAAAGCCGATTTCTGCCCCTCGACCAACCCCCATTCATAAACTGAGCTTGATGTCCATAGTATGGAATATTTCCACTGTCCAGCTTGTGCTAGCTGCCTGGCTGTGCTCCCTCACAGCTCCTGCACACCCGCTCATTAGCTGAATATGGGAGACTGGAAAAAGTCCTTGATTTCTTAGCAACAACTGAAAACGTCAGTGTTATCAGCATTCTTCTCATACTAAATCTAAAATACAGCACCTACTGAGCAGAAAATCACCTCTACCCCATCCAAAACCAGGACGAAAGTGGTGGAAGCCACAGACCCTGTACTACATATGGGGATGTCTGACTACAATGCTACAGGAATAGCAAGAAAATACTACCACTTTTGACATGACTTCCCTCTGCAGTAACTTGCATTAAAATATATTGGTGTTAAGTATTAAATAATACAGCAATACAGAGCATAACAGGACACTGTTTTGTTTGCTGAGCTCCCACTCTTATCTCTGTATTACCCACAAAGGTAGCTTACAGATACCTGAATAAGGCTGAGATTCAGGACTTCTTCTTGACCCCTTATTATGTTACTGAAGTATTGGGTTTCATTTGTTACGGTTACAATCTGACTGCAGAACTTGCCTAGTATCCCCCACTCATCCCCATGATGTGTTAATGGGCATTTGTAAAGTTCTCTGGGATACTTGCCTGCAAAACACTCTGTAGAGCATGTGTAGGTGTATCTGAACAAAGTCATGCACTTTTATCTGAATTTGAGCATTTAGCACACTTTTATCAAAGAGCTGATCATTTATGTTTTTTCACGGTCAGCTGATGGAGACCTGTGCATGCAACAAACGACCAAAGCTGACTTAACCAGATTAGTTCTGGATCATCATCTGGAAATCCTTCTCTGTCTTTAATTAATACAGGGGGAGACTGATATAATTTATTTTTAACTTCCTAGAAAGTGGATAAATGTAGGTGGGATCTAATACGCAGATAGAAAACATGTAATTCACTTGCACATGCAAATCTCGGACAAAGAAATGGTGTTTTCCAAGGAGACGTTTGAAAACCGAGATGCTGTACAGTCTGATTTACACAGAAAGTATTTAGAAAGAGAGTATTCATTATGTTTGTTGCTAAATTGAACTGAGGATTTGATACAATATGTCCCTGTAAGAAGCAAGGACAAATATTTTCAAAGAGGTTTGAATATATTGTCTTTTATTTTGTGTGGGAGTTAGTCAGGGCACTGTAATATTCCTATTAACTATATGGAGGAAACAAAGAGTATTTAAAGAGAAACAAAATAAATAATAGTTTATCCATATAGTTATAGTACAGTGAAATAATTAGTGATAAAGTCCTCACCAGCATCATACCTGTCATTAAAAAAGTAGCAGTCTCAGATATCATCATTTTGACAAAACTATTTCCTGAAAGAGGGAAAAAATGATTAAAAACTTCAATTTTCAAAGTGACTTTTATTTTGACAATAAACAACATACAAGTCACATTGTAAGATGAGACCCTTAATCATTTTCTACCATGTTATTAGTCAAAAATATAGACAGGAAAAAATGGTCACTCATAAATAAAAGGTAACTTTCTATTGTCATTTGAAAGCTGGGGAAGTAAATGCAGTGTTTGTTGAAGTTCTTAGAGGGGAAGAAGAGGAAAATAAATGGTTGAAGTTTGATGGCTGAAATTTGGACAGGAACAAAACATTTCTAATATACTCAGTCTGATCAAACATATTGAGTAATCAAAAATTGATTCTTTGTCGAACCTGTGGGGAAAAAAAACCATCTTCATTCTAACAGTAATACAAAGGTTTGAAAGCATCAGAGAGGGAAGGTACTTTTCAAAGCCTTACCCAAATTTCCTGTGATGTATAATCTCAGCCTAATTTAATGTTAATTGGATTTTCCAATGTTTCCAATGTCTAAATGGCTTTTTTTGTTTAGTTTTTAGCTGCTTTCAGATATTGGATGAAGTCACAGAAAAGCTTTCTTGCTGAGCATTTATTTCCAAAAGACATCAGTGGGTAGAATACATTATTATATAAATCTGAAGAAATAATGAAGATGTTTCATTGTTATTTTATAAATTTATATGTAGGATTTGCTTTTTTGTGACAAGTTTTAGGACTAAGGACAGCATCCTGCACCTAAAACTCTTTCCAGCTAATTTCTGAAGGGTTTGGTACTTGTAGCAATTGCAGTCTTTGCCTTTTACATCCTTTATACACTCTTTCATGAATAAGTAGAAAGGAATTGACAGTAAAACAATTTTTGTTTAGTTTATGGGCAATGGATTACAGCTTGCATGCAGCCAGAAACCAGCATCAGTTAGTAATATCCAGCAATTTGCAGTAAATGATCACAAATTTCTTCCCCAATTTACAAGTTTTAGTTTCTCCAAACACATCATTCTTGCTATGAAGAATAGGACTTGAAGGTTCAAAGACTTCATTTGGCAACCCCAGTGACAGTGATGTTTTGAATTCACCATTTTGGTATATTCTACTCATTGCACACCTTAAATCAGTCATTCCAAAATACATTGTCATGACCAAAGATTTAACAAGAGAAGATATCTTTTTCCTTAATCATGCTGTCTTTTCCATATCTGCATTAGAAGAAAAAAAACAAACCAAAAACCAAACAAAAACAAAACCAAAAAAACCCTTATAATTAAAAAAAAATTGAGGGGACACCTGCTTCAGAATTTAGGTTTTTTTATGGAAAATTATACATGAACTTTATCCACAAAAGAAAACAGAAAATAGGAGAGGGGGTCAGGTGGCAGAGGGAGGGAGAAAGGAAGATACGGAAGTGTATAGAGTCACCAGTCCAAACAGCTTAAAAGTACCATGCAAATATAGATTAATAACAATAACAATTATACTGTTTTCTCCTGCTTAAAAAATACAGAAATATTAACTACATAGTAGTCACTAAACACTCATGAGGCAGACTAGTATCTTTACGTCCATTTTACAGATAGCCAGTTTCAGTTTGCATAGGGAGCAAAATATTGAACTTCTGACAGAAGTACGTAAATCCACAGATTCTCACATTCTGGCAATGCTGTTAATGATACCAGGTTTAGCTGAAACTGTCTGAATTAATAAGAATTTTACTGCCAGTTGAAATGACATCAGGATTTCATGTAGTGTCATAACAACACTATAGGACAGACTTGTTTAGTCTTTTTATGGAGTAAGTGAGAACTAAGAAGGAAATAAAAATTAGCACAGAAACAGCCCAGTGACAGAGCTGGAGATGTAATACCGGTGTCCTGAAATTATATTTTCTGTTATTCAGGTCCAAAGTAGCTGTTTCAGAATTTATAACACATTGAAGTTACACATAAATTAATATGTGGGTAAATGCCTGAAGCAGAGTGAAGACAGTTGGTTAAACCTCAGCGCTGAAGTTCAAAGACATTCTGTCATAGATTTCAGTTGGGCCAGAAGGTGCTCACACATCATATAGTGTATATTACTACAGTATTGTTGATTTCAGTGGTTACTATCTCTGTTTATATGTTCTATGTCAGCGTACGAAGAAAACTCTTTAACCACAGGATGGATGCAAGAACTGACTTGGTTTCAAGACTTTCAAATGGCATAGACTTTAGGAAGTCTTTTTTTGCCAAAGCTGTATCACTTAAGGAACAGCAGAGTTCACACAGTAAATATGGGGAAGAATCACGTGTATTGTTTCCTTTGATCAGAATTCTGTAAGGGGAAACCCTTAATTCTATCCCAGCTTTCAGAAGGGAAGAAAAGGAACACGTTGAGGAGAGAGCATCTTTCTTCTATCATAAAACTTAGTGAGAAGGTCCAAGGTATTTCTAATTGTAATTGGTGAACCTACATCCCCTGAAGCAACTTACAAGAAACGGATGTTATGTTTAACCTCAGAGGAAGCAACAGGACTAAGATATCTTCCTTCATTTATGCTGCTGCCATATTCAGTGAATCTTGAAAACTTGGGGAGTAAATGTCTCCCTGAAGAGAGCTTCACCTGGGTAGGTTAATTACACTGCCCACAATGCGCCTATGATACACAGCTCTTTTTGAAAGTACTCTTCCTCCAGGGTGGGCCATCAGGCCCTCAACACTTAGATTTGGATGTTGAATCCATAAAGACTAATGAGTCATGCAGGCTGGAGCTTAAGTCTGTTATTCCTCTTGAATAGCTCTTGGGCATTTTGTTTTCATTGCAGGTGAACTTCAGCAACAAGGAAGTTTTTATTTGCCTAGCAAGGAAAATGTAACTGCTAAGGACATGTGCATCTTTTTTTAAGTGTGTCAATTTATATGCAAAATAGGTTTAACACTTGTGCCCATGGACAGCTGCCAACACAGCCCTTAGCATCTCAGGTCTGGACAGACAGACCCCAGATTCTTCTTCATTCTTCTTTCTCACTTTCTGTTTCTCTCTTTTTCTTCCCATCCCTTCTGAACTGATTTGGAAAATAATGTTCTTAGTTTTACCCAGCAATATTTAAAACTCTTCCCGTGCAGATGGTTTTATAGACGTCTGAATAGAAATGAGTTGAGACATCTCAGAACAGCCACAGTCTATCATAAAGAGCAGCGGAAGATACCTAAGATTTTGCATAATGTAGCACACTTGGCATTCTTAGAGAAAAAGAAGCCGAGTCTTGTATCGGCACTGAGAAATTCTTTCTCTTAATGTTATAAAGATTGGTCCCTTTGGGTCAAGGTAGTGGTACATTAAGTGGGAAAGAGTAAAACCTACCTTCTGCCCATCAATATTTAACCTGTCCTACAAATTATAAGAACATTACATTCTTCTGTGTTCTCACTTTTTTCTCCTTTCTTCTCAAACACTGAATTTATCATTTAAATGTTAAAAAGAGAAACCAGATGTTATAGTTATTAACTGTTGGAATCAAATATAATCTTCCTATTAAATCCTTCCATCCAGGTACAGGCAATTATTTGCTTGATCTAAAGGTGCAGAAAATGTAGACACACAGGGTTTCAGAAAGTCCAGTTTAATAAGACAGGTGGGTAACTAATAATGTGGAAAATTACCTGCAGATTGAGGATATTGAGAATGACTAATGGCCAAAACTAAGCGGGTAAATTAGTTGCAAAATGATACCATTTGCAATAGTTGTGTGAGTAGGGGACTGAATGGCACAGTGGCATGTGGCGGTGATCTGAGCTTGAATATGTCCAAAATTCAAGAAAATATGCCATCAGCTTAGGGCTTTTTCTTTTTTTCTAATTTTTTTAATTTTTGTTATTATTCTTTCTATGTACTCTGTGATATTTATGTAAGGTTTATTAGCAGAGACACAGGAGCCTAGTTAGCGTGGCAAAGTTTAACAACAAAGTTGTCATCAAGATCAAATACATTGAAACTGAGACTTCAGTTTGCTTTACAAGCCAAGCAGAGCTCAGATAAGAAAAACACTTGGTTCATTGGGGAAGATTCTGAAATGCAAAGAATAGAAAATTTCAAAGAGTTTTTTTCCCCCTTAATTTAAAATGTTCAATAAGTTTATGATTCCAGAAGGCACTCAAACACTGGTTTCAATGGGACCATCTATGTACGCAGAATTAGTTACATGCCTAAGTATTTGGGGTTTTAATTATCTGCTCCACAATACATGATTTGACAGTCTGGTCATGGGAAATATCCAAATGATTTTAGCAAGAGATTAGCCCATGAAGGGACAGCTGGACTGATTTCTTTTAAGACAAAATTATCTTCTCCAAAATTCTAAGTACCTCCATGCTTCTCGTCACTTGGAGACCTAAACACATCCCAGATCCTCATGAATGTATTTTTTCATAACGAAAGAGCTATTGTTTCTTTACTGTAAATGAAGAATTACAGAAAAGAATGTGAGTAACGCACTTCAGATCACAAAGGAAGCTAGTGGTAGAAGTGACAACTGAATCCACATATCTGTCCATCTGATCTTAGATTTACTCACCCGTCTGAGATACAGATTACATACTGTTTCTGATGGGGCTAGTAACATGATGAATCATTTTATAGTATCAGCTGTGATGCTACTTGTTCTCAGAGATTATTTTAAATACATTTAAATTTTTAAAAACTTAGTAATATAATATGTAATATGTGTTAACTTTCTCCACTGTGACCTTTCCATGTTACATTTATTGACAGCTGGGAGTACCCAGAATATCCTGAGAACTACAGATAAGACTTGAAAGCACTGAAACATGTCTCCAAATTTTTTATGTTCTCCAAAATCTTTTCTTCAATATTTATGGCAAGTTGAACCAGACTGAGTTTACAGTTTTCTTTAATTTTTTAACACTATTGCAGCTTCTTCAGAAACTCTGTTTTTATAAAGCTGAAGAGTAGAAAAAACAGGCAGTCTGAAATTTATGAGTCCTCAGAAAAATCTACCCTCTGGAATTCGACTAGAACAAGACACACACACATAAACATACACATACCTGCACACTCCTGTGTAGAAACCTGTATCACAGAAAGGCAAGATGAATCTTATCCTATGCAATAAATTTCTAGAAAAAGTTATTTTATAAGAAAAGTTAAGTTAAAAAAATATAGTGCCTTGTAGTGTTTTAGGAAAGAATATACCAATATTAATACTAGTAAAAGAAACAGTAATTTCAGTTATGCTGTCTAACAGATGAAGTTGTGCTCCAGGTATTTCTCACCTTCTCCCATTGTGAAAATGACCTTCCACTTTGATTTACTCTCTGTGCTCCTCATGTGGACACTCCTCAAGGACCCACTCTAGGTTAGCAGAGATCCATTCTTTAAACCGGTCATATTTAAACACAGCTTAAGCGATTTCTCCTGGGCCGAACCATATTCTGCAAAGTCTTATTGATAGCTTCTAAAGACTGAGTTAATTTCTCAGGAGCTCTTATAGTAAAGGCCACATACAATAACACTAATATACAATTCTCAGGGGCTGAACTTCCCATACAGACTCTTATCTATCTTTGGATGGTGATAGTCTCCATGTTCTTAGCTTTCTCTCTAATTCTCTCCTTTTTTTTTTTTTAATCACAAAATGTCATTGAGACTGACCTCTTACTCACTAGATGATTTTTTTTTCCTTCAGAAATTTGTGGCTTTCTCTAGATACTGATGCCATAAGAAAAGTGGACACTTCAATGTCAGAACTAGTGATCAGTGAAGCAAACTCCTATAGCTTTCAGCAAGGACCTCTTTGACTAAGTGGTATTTTTTTAAAGAAAGGAACAACATAGCGTAAGACCAAGACAAGTTGTAAAAACCCAGAGAGGAAATTATTAGTTACACTGAAGTTTGGCCTCCTGGTGAGTAGCACCTATAAAACAGAGAAATGTAACTGTATTGTAGGTAGAAAAATACTGCCTTCATGTTTTGAACATGTAAGTATATTGGAGGCACCAGTTCAAGAGATTATTGACACAAAATTAGTCAAATATCTATGGGAAGACTTTCAGTTGAAGTAAATTGTCATTGATCTAGTGAGTACAGAGTGACTGTAATCATTTACACTAACATGGTCTAAGCAGCTGTATGTGGTAACACAAGTCATGTCTGCCTGGCCTATTCATTTTTCCTTGAAGAAGGAAAAAAGGTATTTTAACAGTAAATACAACCACAGCCTCCTGCTTTTATATCCGCTGCTGTCCCACAAAGGATCTGCAACTAAGGCTGCTAAAAGTGGGAAGAAAATGGTTTTTTGTGCTGTAGAATGTACAGGGTGCTGAGCTAAACAGGTCCTGTCTACAAGAGAGAGCAGGAGGACACTAATTGTGCGCTCCACAGGGAACAGATGCTGCAGCTGTGGCAGAGGTGAAGGCTGCCACTGAAGTCCATAGCGTATGGGTCAGAGGTTCCCAAAAGTTTGAGAGTCAGAGCAATCAAAATTGGGCTAACTGACCAATGAGCTAGCTGGCCTTTGCTAAAATTATTGCTGCAGTTTCCCAGAGGAATAGTAAATACTGTGGTTTTAGTTAGCTGGATTGTAGGGATTTCCATCACATACGTGTTTGTATGCATATCAGGTCCATGCAAGCAACTAAGCAATTTTTATCTGCAGCCAGTGAAATGAAGATGTTCTGTTTCCATCTGAGCTTTCCTGGGACTGAAAGTACCCTGTGGTGGGTGGGCTCCACTCCTCATGGCAGTGCTGCAGCTGCCGGGTAGAAACAAAATAGATATGAACATTATCCCCTTCAAGGATGTACAACAGGGACAAAGGCACTCATATTTCATACTTTTTATGGAAGTCATTGTTTTTGTCCCCCCACCTCCCATAACCTTTCTTGACATCAGCAAAAATTACTAGTTTTGCTCTTCAGTGTCATGCCTCTTGGTTACCTCTAATTGAAATTGAGGTGTTCTGAGTGGCAAAATCAGTTACAAATCTTCTGAAGTGCCTCTTTTATATAATTTATTATGGGATTCAGAGCTTCTGAGCTTGGATCATTTAGTTCTCAGGAGTCTTTAATACTTAATCACATTTTGTGGTGGGACAGTACTTTGTATACTTGGTGGAATATGAAGATAACTGAAAATTTATTTACTGTATCAAATGCTGATGTTGCCAGAAGAATGGTTTGAGATGAGGATTACCTTTCACAGCAAATTAACTGTAAGGAACAACTTAATTTGAAGGAACCAAAGACAAGAAAGAAGGAAAGAAGGAAAAAAAGTAATACCCTGTAGGTATTGAATAAAAGGGTACTTGAGCTTTCCGGTTTACATGAGCTCTTTCACTACGAAAAAGGAAAAGACTTCATATGAAATAAAGCTATTAAAATCTTTTGATCAGGATAGAGATTGACCAAGTGAAACTTTGTTTCATGCAAAGTTACCTTTGTGAACAGGAAATCATTCGGAAATAGCACACAACTGCAGTCTGTGATCCACACCCCATGGTCAGTGTGGGTTTTCTTTAAAGCCAATGGAAATAGCAATGGTAGAATTCAGTCTTTGTTAGCCATATTTCTTTATAAAGTATGAATTTATCTAGCTACCTGCAACTTCTATGCCATTATTTGTCAGTCTTTTTTTCGGTTACTAGTATCAGAGGCATTTCTTCTTGAGGACTGGGAACATCAAGGTGAATGAAAGGTTTTTGTATAGTCTTTCTGTAAAGAAACTGTGCATACTTCTTCTGCCATGAATTCTCTGTGTAGGTTTGATCAGGACACTTAGGTACATCACTTGCCGATTGAGTGGAGATTTCAGTAGGAGCTGGGCACGTCTGCATATTTTAAAGTATCTGGGCCTTTGGGTTTTACTACCTAGTAGATATTAGGGTCTTAATTCTTTTTGCTGTCATCAGGGGCATGATGGTATATTTAAAAATACAGAGAATGTTTCAGATATACATATATTACTGTAATAAAAGAAATCTCTGATTCGTAAATGAAAGTATCAAGTTTAACATTTGTTCATTTTAGGATTTTTTTTTCCTTTTCCCAGCATTGCCCGTGAGTAATAAAGTACTGGCTATGCCATTATTTAACAGAGCACAGAATAATTCAATAAGCTTAAGAAATGTTAATGTCCACCTGCATGAAGAATATAATAGTTACTCTTGCTTTGGGACCTGGACTTCCAGTACACCTGGGAGTAATGTTGATTCTCCATACATTTGAAACTGTAGTAGTAACCTGCACTTCAGTCGCTTCTTCTGATGACGTCTTCTGTCCAGAACATCTTCAGTTTGAACATTTCATCCAGGTTATGTCACTCAGAGGTACAGGTATATCTTTCATGCTGAAGCCTTTGGGGAAATTAAATAAATGGACAAAAACACTGAGAACAATTTGCTGTTGCAAATCATAGAATCACAGAATCATAGAAAGTTTGGGTTGGAAGAGACCTTTAAAGATCAGCTAGTTCCAAAACCCCTGTTATGGGTAGGGACGTCTTTCCCTAGGTCAGGTTGTTCAAAGCCCCTACCAATCTAATCTGGAAGCCTTCCAGTGACCAGGCATCCATGACTTCTATGGGCAACCTGTTCCAGTGCTTCACCACCCTTATCTTCTTCCTTATACATAATCAAAATGTACCCTCTTTCAGTTTAAAAACTTTGCCTCTAGTCCTGTCTCAACAGTCCTAGGTAAAAAGTCTCCATCTTTCTTATAAGCCCCCTTTAAGTACTGGAAGGCTGCAATAAGGTCTTCCTGGAGCCTTCTCTTTTCCAGGCTGAATAACGCCAAATCTTGCAGCCTTCCCTCACAGGAGAGGTGTTCCAGCCCTCTGATCATTTTTGTGGCCTCCACTGGACCTGTTCCAACAGGTCCACACCTTTCCTGTACTGAGGGCTCCAGAGCTGTATGCAGGACTCCCAGTAGGGTCTCAGCAGAGTGGAGCACAGGGGTAGAATCCCATCCCTTGACCTACTGGTCATGCTGCTGGGGATGCAACTCAGGATACGATTGGTCTTCTGGGCTGCAAGCTCACATTGTTGGCTTATAACCAACTTCGTTACTTCACCTAAAAGCACCAATTTTGGAGGGTTTTATTTGTCAATAAGTTCATTGTATACAGAAAAAAAATATTATGTAATTTATTACCAAATGAAGAGAAATTGTTACAAACTTCATATCTATATATGTGTATATACCTATGCTTATCCAGTAAATGACACTTCTTATATGCATATATCTCTGAAAAAGAAGATATTACTAAGTCTAATTTGTTTCCTCCCATTTCCTCACTTAGATTTGTATTTTTTATGCTGCCAAAATAGTGTTTATCACTTTCACAAGTAATGGCTGAGCAGCAAACATAGAGAAAGGCAGCACTGCTGGTTGTGTTTGTTAACTTCACTATCTTTTTCAATTCTGTCTTTTGAATTTTGAATTTGTGTATAGGCACTATTTAAGCATTTTCCATATATTACAGTGTGAAATGGTAGAGGAGGGGCAAACAGACAGACTTCACCCAGAGAGCAGTGACATTGAGAATAACTGGGGAAAATCCATTTTCTTCAAGATAAGACTTGCAAAGTAGTTCCATGACAAAAAAAGAAAAGGTATTTGCTGTAAGTATTCTTGGAAGCTACAGGAGTCTAAAACTATCACTTTTTACAGCTTTAATATATATTTCTTTGTTTTGCAATTTTTTTTATCAACCATTATTTAAAAAAATAAGCACCATGTTATTCCTCAAAGCTAAGATGTAGGACGCAGTTTAACTTGGGATCTAAAAAAAGTTGACTGAAGCTTGAAAAAAAAAAAGTACACTGATCTACAAAGGAAGCATATTCTTTCTCTTCCATAATTCCAGTAACAAGTACGGGGACCGATATGAAAATGGAAAGCACTCTTGGGAACTCAGTGTGTATTGGAAATTTGGTAAGGATGTTGGACTCAGTTCTATGTTTTATGATAATCTACCCTGAAATCTCACCTCCAAGCTTGGTTCAAACTACTCTGTTCCTAACGACACACAGAGTGACAGAAAATCATTCTGGGGAACATACGAATTTGTCATACTGTACAGTAACTTTTCAAAAGGCAAAATCAAATATATTGGTCATTCTTGCCAGCTATATGTGAAATGTTTATAAAGCTTCAGCAGTGAAGCCCTAACCCTGCAGAAGAAATGTAATGTAAACTATCTTCCTTTTTCAAAAGACTTTCTTAGTTTTTATTCTATATTTTTTTTCTTCTGTTATGTCTGGCCATATCTGGTGGCTATAAAGCGAGTAGATTACTTCCTGTTTGCATTTTTAAAGTATTTGAAGATTTTTATCATGTTCCACATCAGCCTTTTCTTTTAGTGTAAACTTTGCTCTTTTCTCACTGATGATGCTTCCTAGACTTTTGATCATCCTTGTTGCTTTTGAATCCTCAGCAGGTGCCTTAAGGCAGTTTTATGCCTACTTTGATGCAATAGAAGTGCAACTTAAAAGGAGCTAAGGCACTTCCATATATCTTTATATCTTTTCAGGTAATAAATAATGATGATCCATGTTCACACTGCACTTTGCATTTGCAAGATACTCTACAAACATTAATTAATTAGTCCTCATGGCTCTCCTGTGTGGTAGCAGTAATAAAGCTTTGCATGAAAATGGCACCTTTGAGCTAAGGTTTATTAGATATATTTAAAGATAGTAATGAATATGCAATCTACTTACTTGTTACTGCTTGCAGCAGTGCAAAATCGAAGGTAAATAGCATTGTACACAATTTACATTTATCACAACTGAAATCAAGAACTTTTTGGATCAGGGTTCCAGAACTGAGATCCATCTTAGACTTGTAGCAAATAGCACTGTTAGATGTTGGCACATACCCTAAGCTATTAGGCTGTACATTATTTTCTCTAACCACTTTACCACATTTTGCATGTCAAGGATGACCATTTACAGGAAGATTTTCCTCCTCCAACACCTATTTTGTTGATGCATGCTTTAGGAGCAGTTTAAACCATCTGGATCTTCCAGCAGATTAGCTAAACCAGGTTCACAAAGTCCATAATATACCAAGGTAGGACAAAATTCTGCCAATAACACATACATCTATAATCTTAAATTAATAACAAAGTGTTTTTCTATGGCTGTGTAAGAAGTAATAGATATGCATATATGTAATATAACTAAAACTTTTAAAAGATAAGCAGAAGTTTTAGAATAAACAAATTGTATAAATCCATTAGAAAATCACCAGTTTGGACTCACATTTCACGTATTTTTTTCCTACTTATTATTTGGATCTGTCAAGAAATTGAATGGCTAGGTATGTAGGCTTCCTTTTGCACAGATGAAGGCTTCAGTGAAAAAAAAAAAAGACTAAAAATTCTTTCAATATCTAAATACCTAACACAATCTCTTCTTAGGTTTCTACAAGGAAAAATGAAATGTGGGAAAATGAGAAGAAAGCATAGAAAAGTGATGACAATTCTCACAATGAATTCCTGGAGGATAGTTCAGAAGAGCTGCTGAAAACAGTTGCAGAACCACTGGAAGACTTTCAGACACCATAATACTGACAGCAGTTGGAAACTTATATGATGTATATATATCTGAGTGGAATATTTAGAAGACAGCAAGAGCTTAACTGAAGGGACAGTACTGTTAAGTGCTCTCCAAAATAAAAGGACATTTTAAAAAACCCCTTTTTCCTGGATTTTTGAATACTTATTCAGAGAAAATATTCACTTTCCTTTGTCTTGTGTGATTTTATTACTGTCAACTTATGATTCATTTTTTAGAATAAATTAATTCCTCCTCCAACACCATGTATTATTCTGCAAACATGAACACATATAGGTAGGTCGTGGAGAACAAGATCTGCTGGTAAGTGCTTCTTATATGCAGAAATTTTTGCTGTTCTTCATTTACCTTTCAGCATAACAGATGAGAGTTGGAGAGAAAAAACAACAGAAACTTAGCAAAGACAGTAGGCTAGAGGGATCTTTTCTGGCCTGAATCTGTAAGATATTTATCATTTTTACAGGGAGTAGAGGAAGGTTTAGCTTCATTTAAGGATCAGCTACAAAATAAAACTGAAGACAAAAATTAATAAATAGACAGTTAAAAGTAAGTTGCAATAGCCAAACCTACACTTCAAAATAAAATCCTCACCATTGTTCATCAGAACTAAGTTACCATTAAACGAGAGCAACTCCTGTGGTATTACTCACCTGTCAGTTCCTGGTAAATCGGTGTCATTAGCATTGATTTTTTAGAGGAGAGATTAAAACAGGTTTAGTTAGAAGAGTAAGGCAGGAGTATATATTTTCCAAGCCAGTGTAGCTCTGGGTCTCAAAGATGACATTTTCCTCTCTGCTTCATTAATTTGCAAAGCTTGTTGAGCTTTAGCTGTTTCTAATTAATTCTTTTACTGGCTTTTTTGAATGTGTATCATCTCTGGCAAACCATATAAAATGAAGAAATCTCTCTAGGGTTTTACCCTTTTAATTATTATTTTTATTGCTTAAATGAAGCTCTGGAATTGCAAATGTTGACATTTCAGTTGATGCTAGTCATTAGAGTTTTCAAAGGAGGAAAAGAGTGGAAAAGGCTAAGGAGAGGAGGGGGCAGTGAAGATAAAATAATAAAGAAATAAATAAATAAAATCAGAAACTGAGTAGGATGCTCAACAAATGCTGTGGAAAATGGAAAATAAACAGGTTTGTGAAAAGTGACCTCCATGATGTTTTTACCCTTTTAAATACTAACAAGGAAGGAAGCATCATTAGAGGCAATTCCTCTCTGTCTTGTACACAGGCTGACAAGCAAATGAATGGAGTTTCGTACTCCTGCTTGTCACTTTGTCTTATCTGAATAGAGCTTAGCTGGCAAGTCTGGTGAGTACAAGCATACACGTACATACACCTTCACACACAGCCATTCACACTTTTCTTTCTTTAAGATAATGAGCACGAAAACACATGGTAGACCATGTCTGGCTTTTTGGAAAAACAAAACAGAAAAAAAAGTAAACCTAAGCAAAGCATATCTGTTAGAATGAGTCTGTATTTTGTAAAGCATGTGTCAGAGAAGTTGTAAAGAAGTCCTACTTGGCTAATACAATGCTCTGTCAACCAGTACATTTGCTTGCCAGATCACTGCGCTGATTTCTAAGTTGGTACTCTAAGAAAGAGGACTATTCGGCTTTCTTGCAAGGAGAAAACTATACCAGAACACGCTGAATAACAATATGCTAGGAAGTGAACCTGGGATGTGTCAGCTGTTACCTGACTGCATGTTCTACTGCTTATCCCATTGCTCAAGTAAGATATGATGTTTCCTCCTGCCTCTCTATTTTTGATTAAAAAAAAAACCAAACATTTAAAAAACTTCTCTACAAAGAAATTGTCATTGTTTAAAGCAGTTCTATCACTTTTCTAGGCTCTCTCATTACTGCTACACTGCTACACTGATGTCATGAAGTTGTGTTTGGACTAGATGACCCACAGAGGTCCCTTCCAACCCCTACAATTCTGTGATTTTGTAAAATCTCTCCATAAGACTCGTCCACCAGCACAGGTAGAAAAAGCAGGAGGCTAGACACAGCAGTCAGGCAGTAGATTTGTAGGCAGCCAAGAGGGTAGCTAAAGGAAACAGGCAAGCAGTTCCTTATCCTGTGACCACATTAAACAACAGTACTGTATTTATTTCATATTCACATTCTTCCAAAAACCATTGAGGACTCTTTGCAAGCAATCAGCTCAGTGAGGCTTGGATGAGGCAAAAGGAATTTGTTCATAAAACCATTAGTCATTAGTATGGCAAAAACATGAAACAGCTGTCTAATACATGTAGGAGAAGCAGTATTTTACGAAGAAAAGTGTTCCTGAAAGTAACCAGAAGTGGACAGATTCCTGCTGCAAAAGTACTTTCAATATTCAATTTTGTATGCCCATTGTGATTAGGTAGAACTGGCTTCCTCATGAATACATAAAGTGGCCTTCTTTGACTATGGCTGGAATAGAATCCCAAAGTCATGTGTATAAATATTTGTAAATACACTCATTTTAATGCAAATTTTGAGACCAAGTCTTTTTGTACACTTCTTCAATCAGGAAAAAGAATGAATAAAACATGACTTTGACCAATCCGGATTGTAGAACTTACAGTCAGATGAATGCTTTGGTAAAGGATTGTACGCATTTATGTCTAAAATTAGTTATATTATCTTTCTGTTGTCAAGATAAGCAGCACAATAAAAGTAGTCTTATTTATTAAAATAAATTGCATCTGAGAAAATCAGGAATGGCAAATGTACCCTTCAAAACAGAAATGGCTCCATTACCTGTTGTTTTATTAACTTTTCAAACACTATTAAAAATCTGATTCTTGAATCAGAAGAGAAATAAGCACCATGCTTGGGGGGAAAAAAAGCTCTAAAGAAACCTTCTTAGAAAATAGTTATTTTCTCATCTTGAGTAGTAATAAACTCCTTTGGTGGGCTCACCTGACTTCAGTTTATCCACCTGATGATTAAGTGTGTAGTTTGGCTACCACCAAGGTTCTCTTTACAGAGGCATCAGACACCTTCAAAAATGCAATTCATGTCAGCTTTATTAATTGCTTATTTTAGGATGCTGTGACCTATCCTTTGGGAGTGGCCTCTCTTTCTGTGTAACAGAAAGGAACTGTGAAAAGGCGAAAGCGTAAGTTACTGTGAGCAACAGTGGAGCTGGAGAATGTCTGCAAGCGAGTAAGCAACCACTTCTTTGAGGCAGTGACAGTGGGTAGATCAGATTGCAGGAGTCAGCTGTGTGGCCAAGTGTAAAGGTGAACTGTGTGGAGCAAACGACAGTAACACCACAAACAGGAGTCAGTTCCACCTCAGATGTGTAACCAGCAAAGGGAGAAGAATAACCGAAAAATGAGAGAGGAGGCATGAAGCTGTACGGGAGAGGAACTCTTCAGCGGCTGAGCATGGATGGGCTTCTATGAGCTACCACAGATGTACACAGAATGGCCTCTGTCTCCAAGGGGCCCCACATAGCTGTTGTATACAAATGAAAATATGTTTTATTTTTAGCAGCAACACATACTTAAACCTTGTTTTGCTTTTTTGTGAACTATCTTAGGACTCACTTTGTGTTACTGGAATACAAACAGAACAGGTGCTTATGCCAGAAACTAGAAAATATGGATCTATTCCTTGTTCCACAAGATTTTGAGTGGACCAACTACTTGGCTACATAGAAGTGTGAATTTGAAAAAAAAGTCAAATCCCAGATCGTTTGGTCCATATAACTGTTACAGAATTAAAGCATTTCTCTTTCCCTTGAGGTGCTGGCACAGTACAGGATGATTAGATGCTCTGACAGGATTAAAACAGGAAGAATATAACATTCTTGGTCCTGAAGGATTTAAATATTTTTTTGGTTGAAGTAATGGATTTTCATCTGTTCTCAAGATGCCTTTATCAAAATCAGGACAATGGGCACCAGCTGGGTAGATTTGGACCATGTACATGTGTGATATTCAGGCAAATGTACAATACCACACATGCAGAACTGAACAAGGACACCCATTTATACAGTATTTTACAGGAAATCTCCAAAGATTAAAGAACGAGTGGAAAGGTCATTGTAATGTAACTATAATTAGAAAAGACCTCTAAGATCATCAAGTCCAATCATCAACCTAACACCACATGCTTACTAAACCATGGTCTAAAGTGTTGTGTCCACATGTTTTTTGAACACCTCCAGGGATGGTGACTCAACCACCTCCCTGGGCAGCCTGTTCCAATGTCTGACCACTCTTTCAGGAAAGATATTTTTCCTGATATCCAATCTAACCCTCCGCTGATGCAACTTGAGGCCGTTGCCTCTCGTCCTATTGCTAGTTAGTTGAGAGAAGAGACCAACAATCACCTCACTACAGCCTCCTTTCAGGTAGCTGTAGAGAACAATAAGGTCTCCCCTCAGCCTTCTCTTCTCCAGATTAAACAGCCTTAGCTCCCACAGCCACTCCTGAGAAGACTTTTTCTCCAGACCCTTCAGCAGCCTCATTGCCCTTCTCTGGACACGCTCCACCACCTCAACGTCTTTCTTGTAGTGAGGAGCCCCAAACCAAACAGAGTATTTGAAGTGCGGCCTCACCAGTGCCAAGTAGAGTGGAAGAATAGAATAGATTCCATTTATAATATATCTGGCCTCTGACTTTGGCCAGAAATAATACCTTAAAAGTCATGTAAAAAATACTGAAAAAGAATAAATATGAAATGGTTTTTAATCAGAACTTTCCATCCAGCAAAATGAATGTGGGAACCTCCTGTGCCAGAGGCTGAATCTGATCAACAGATTCAATAATCAAGTAGAAAACTGAACATTTAACATTACAGAAGTCAGTAATTCAATTAGATTTAGAATTCTTATGGGACAAAATCTTCTTCTATATAGAGCAAAAAGAATATTGAAGAACTTCAGATTTTTGTTTGTATAAAGCCAAATATATTTTTTGCCTTATGAAAAGAGGAAACAGGAAAATACCTTGCCATTAAACAAGTAAAATAACCTGAATAAAACATTTGAGTTCAGAAGTAAATTTTCATCTTCTACACTTCTCTTTAAAACGGGTTAGGCCAACACTCCTCTCAAGTGTGCTTCCTAACTCTTGCTTTTATTGCAGAATTGTATTTTTTTGCCCGATCTTTTGTCTGGCTTTGTACAATTGAGTTATAATGTGTACTGTTGACCTTTATTTTAAATGCTGATAGAAATCTTAGGAAAGGAGTTTTCATGCAAAAGGCCAACTAATTGTAATAGACTTACGACCTTCTGTTTGTTGAGCTGGTCAAATAAAGAAAGGGTTAATTAAAACTTATACAAAATGTTTACAGCCCAGAGAAAAGGTCTGTGTGCTACATATTAGGCTACCAGCAAAAGTCTTAGTCCAGAGGTAACTATCAGCTATGTACTTCCAACCACAAAACAGTCATCTTCTCTATCTGAATAAATTTTTATCAGAAAGATTTAAGGCCTTTTCCACAGCCTTTTCCAGCCAGCTCCACAGGGGACCCATTGCAGGCTACAGCTGAGCCCATCAGCCAAGTTTGTTGTGCTTCTGTAAAAGCAGATTTAAGAAAGGGCATAAAATGCAACACAGACAAAGGAAGGGGAAAAGAGTGAGAAACAGCATAGGGAGCACCAAGATCAGAGAAGGTGGAGGAGGTGCTCCATGGTGCAGCAGATACACCCTGCAGCTCTTGGAGGATCCACTCTGGAGCAGAGGAAAATCTTAAACAGGAAGGACCAATAGAGTGGACTGCTACACACTGACCAACAACCTCCCTGCACCTCGTGTCCTCTCTTCAGGGACTGATTGTAACCTGCTGTGATGGCAAGGGGGAAGGAGATGCATCTGGTGGGAAAGAGTGAAGTTGAGCCTGGGAAAGCTGCCATAAAAATGTCTTCCTTAAATGTTTTAATGTTTCTTCCTATTTTGTTGTTGTTTCTGTTTCCCAATATCCAAATCAGTAACTTATTAATAATTAGCAACAAATTATGTTAATTCCATCAAGTTGAGTCTGTTTTTCCTGTGACTAATTGGTAAGTGATCTCTCTGCCTTTATCTTGACCAATGGGTTTTCTCACTCTCTTTCTCCCTAATTTTTCCTCTGTGAGGAGTGAGGGAGCAGCTGTGTGGGTACTTAGCTGCAGCCTAGGCCATCCCACACCACCTTTCTAAATTATAGAGAGAAATAGGCAACATCGGAATGCAAGAAAATTGATCTTAAAAAAAGCTTTTTTGATCGGATGAAACAATCTCTTTAGGAAGTTTAGGGTTTGGTGGCTTCTAGGCAAGGCTGGTTAACCTGTCCCCAGGTTTCACCAGCTATTCTGTGTTTGTCCATAGTCCTGTGGACAAACACAGCAGGAAAAGTAACAAAAAGTGCATCGTGTCCAATGTTTTCTCTATTTTCTATGTTTTTTGTCATCTATTATAGTTAAGCAATCTGACTGCTGCCTAGGAAAATACTATATGTCTTGCTACTCTATTGTATTGTTATTTACATCTTCATTTGATTTTCAATATCTATTAATGCATTGTGATGAAAAATAGTGATAATGTCTTCTGCATTAAGGAAGAGGAGGATGAGGAGAGATGGGATTACATAATAAATTTTGTCAGGGTTTATGGTCGACCTCTATCAAAGTTTGCAAAGTTCTGTTGATATGTTTAGGGATATACGTGTATCTAAATGTAACTAGGTAAGTTATCTAGTCTTCTGATAAGAAAGGACTGTTAAGTCTTGGTCTCATTAGTTTAATCCTCATAAATAATTTCTTGTTCTGTAGAGTATGAATTTACATGTCTATCCTGAACCTCAGCAATGGAATTATTGAAAATCATTGTCCTGTAGTTGCAGTTGATAATATGATATGTTGGGGTGACCTGGGAGAGAAGAACAGCAGTCATGTTCAAGGTGGGGTATTATGGTGCATGGCTAACTCTACCCAGTGCTTGAAGACAAGTTTCTAGTCTCTGGGGCACTGTGGATCTCTGATAGCCTGAGAAAGACCTGTTATCAACTCTCTTTTAAAAATATGTCTGCAGAGAGAGTGTGGAGAATCATAACACTGAGTTGGTATTTCAGGCATTGAGTTGTGAATACAGAAAATTTCATGACCTGATTTTTTGGAAGAAGATGAGTCACATACACTATGAGGCTTAAACAGTTCAGGTCATTTGCAATTCACAGTGCCTGTAGTTTAAAATTAGTGTGGGTTTTGGAGATACTTTAATATTAATAATCTGACCCAATATTGAAAAGTTCTTTAGAAAGATAGAGATTTAAGGGGAAATAATGTGAAATGATATCAGGAGAATTTGCAAAGTAGCTTTAATAGACTAATTCCAAGTGCATTAGCTGCATTTCTGATCAGAAGATATTGAAGTGTGTCTAGCTCACCTTGAGATTCTAGGCTAGTGATTCTATTTCTGTAATTATCAACAGTGATTCTGCATAAAATTCCATGAGGTCTTGGGTAGATTTACTCCACTATGCTTTCAAAATCATGCAGACTAAAGGAGAAAAAGAACATCAGGGAGAAAAGCGAGATTTTGGTTTTTTAAGTGTCAGGTGGGTGTTTAAAGAGCGAGGGATACTTTTTAACCGGGTAGAATGAAATATTAAAGATTCATTAATGGGCATACTAAATTCTTATACCACATTATGTTTCCAAATCCTTTGTCAAGAAGCTGCGACTTCCAAAAACGGGGCACAGTGTGCAGTGAGCCAGCTGTGTGTTACAACACATGCTCCTGACTCCTGAGAATTGGACTAAGATTGTCAAATTAGCTTTCACATAGATTCTGTTAAACTGATAACAACCATAAAACAGAATCACAGAATCACAGAATAGTAGGGGTTGGAAGGGACCTCTGTGGGTCATCTAGTCCAACCCTCCTGCCAAAGCAGGGTCACCTACAGCAAGCTGCACAGGACCTTGTCCAGGCGGG